>Ga0181400_1000060_pt1 | contig 38366 bp, 29 predicted proteins | sample 23SPOviralmetaG_FD_130129 | JGI IMG/M metagenome (GOLD analysis project Ga0181400, IMG submission 130129) | Marine viral communities from the oligotrophic San Pedro Time Series (SPOT) site, San Pedro Channel, CA, USA - 23 SPOT_SRF_2011-06-22 | ecosystem: Environmental > Aquatic > Marine > Strait...
CTAGTATGGAAGTAATAAATGATTAAAAAAATAGTATTTGGTATAGTTTTCATTATCATATGCTTATTAGCGTTTGCGTCTAATGCTGACGATAACGTTATATCATTAGAACAAACTGGCGACGCCTTTCAACTTGGCGTAGATCAATATGGTTTTAATAATAATGTAGAGATGCTTGATACTAATTCATATATTACAGCATCTAGTTTAGATATGTATTTAGTACAGATTAATACAACCTCAGGCGGCCTTCCTAATAATATTACTTTTGATGAAGTAAGTGGTACTGGTAATCAAATGAAACTAGCGCAGGGTGCTGCATGGACTACACTTGATTCAGATACTGATTTAACTTGGTGGGTAGATAATTATGAGAGTGGTGGTCATGATATAGATATTACTTTATATGGTGATTACAATAAATTAGCAGTTCAACAAACAAACCAAACAGGTGCATTAGATGGTCATAGCTTTGATTTGCATTTAGCTGGAGATTATAATGAGGTCCAAATAAAGCAGCAAAGTAATGGTGCGAAAAATATTGACCTTACAATTTACAATGACTATAATGATGTATTCATTAGACAGAAAGGGAATGGCGCTACACACAATGCCAATATTACTCTTGACGGGTTATATGGAACTGATTTAATTTTAAAGCAAATGAGTGGAACAAATCAAACATATACTTTAAGCGTCGACTGCATGACAGTTGGTGGATGTTCAACATCAGTAACTCAAGAGTAAGATGAAACTCTGGCATGCCGGGATTACCTTACTTGCTCTTTTAGCTCTAAGAGTAGCTGATCCTTTTTTATTAGAAGCAACAAGATTAAATTATTTTGATATGCTTCAACGTAATCACGAGGTGCAATTATCTGATCAAATAATTTTGGTTGATATAGATGAAAAGTCACTAAAAAAATTAGGTCAATGGCCATGGCCAAGAGATGAGTTTGCCTTTGAGTTAAATAATATTCCTCCCAATAACCTGGTTGCGCTTTCTATTATACTTTCAGAAAAAGATAGATTTAATGGTGATTGGAATCTTGCAGAAACATTACAATATTATCCTACTATATTAGCTACTGCCCCGACCAATCAAATTCAAACTGAGAGAGAATTACACGTCGGTACAGCAACTTTAGGTAGAATACCAGCTCAAGAATATACTTTAGATTTTCCAGGAATATTATTACCATGGGAAGTTTTAGCTAAATCCACTGACGGTTATGGATCAATAGGTGCTGTACCTGACATAGATGGTGTAGTTAGAAAAGTACCAATTATTGTTTCTGCTAATAAAAAGGTTTACCCTTCTTTTGCTCTTGAAATACTAAGAGTAGCAGTAGGAGATATATCCTATCAAATAAAAACAAACGATATTGGTATTGAATGGGTGCGTATCCCTGCGTATGACAAGATCTCTACGTTAAATGATGGAACAGTATATAACACGTACTGGAATAAATTTAAACGTGTTAGCTTAGGGGATATAAGGGGAGAGAATATACCTCAGGGTAGTATCTTGATAATAGGAGCTACATTTGAGGGAACAAATATTATACCCACTCCTGTAGGTGCAATGTACCCTCATGATATTCAGGCTAATTTAGTAAAGACAATGATAGATGGTACCGTTATTAAACGTCCCAATTATTTTTCTTTTGTCGAGCTAATCGCTCAAGCACTTCTTGGTCTTCTTTGTCTCGTTCTATTAAGTCGAGCTGCCGTTTGGATGTCTGGTGTTGCCAGCCTCGTTTTCGTTGGGTTTGTTGGTTTAGCTTCTTCTTCAGTTTTCTATTCAAAATATCTCTTATTTGATCCAACTTGGATTATTGTTTCTACCGTATTAGTATTTAGCCATGGCGCATTTGTACAATTTTATAATACTTATAAACAAAAGCAAGAGATAAAAAAACAATTTGGTACATATGTATCTCCTGAATTAGTTAAACAATTACAAGATGATCCGTCACTTTTAAAGTTAGGTGGTGAGAGAAAAGAAATGAGTTTCATGTTTATGGACATATGTGGATTCACTCCCATATCAGAACATTATAAGAACAATGATGATCCAGAAGGCCTTGTAGAATTAGTAAATAAATTTCTTGATTTACAGACTAAGATTATCCTAAATAATAATGGAACAGTTGACAAATATATGGGTGATTGTATCATGGCTTTTTGGAATGCACCTCTCCCTTGTGAAAACCATGCTGATATGGCTATAAAAACATCTATAGAAATTATAGAAGCGACTAAAAAACTTAATGAAGAACTTAAACCTCTCAATCTTCCTCCTATCAATGTTGGCATTGGTGTCAATACAGGTGAGTGCATCGTCGGAAACATGGGATCAGAAGTTAGATTTGACTATTCCGTTATTGGAGATGCCGTCAACCTTGCCGCTAGACTCGAAGGTCAAACAAGAAATTACGAAGGGGTGGACTTGCTGTTATCACAGTTCAGTCGTGAAGCAAGTACAGAAGGAAAATTCAGAGAAGTTGATAGAATCCAAGTCAAGGGCAAGACTGAAAAAGTTACGGTTTATACATGTAGTTAATGAGCCCACTGACTTTCAATTAAACTACTTTTGGCTTATGAATTTTTTAGATATGAGTATGTCATATCATTATGTACATGATCATCCTAATATAAAAGAAGGTAATCCTCTATTACCTGAAAAACCTAATGCAGGGCAATTCATATTACAAAAGGGACTTACAGCTCCTCTTCTAGCTGCAAACTCTAGTTACGAAGATATGGTATTTTATAATGTAGTTCTAACAATAGTTGTCTTAAGAAACCATTACCTGTATAATACGACATCAAGATGTGCTGGACCTGCTAACTATCACGTTGATGGTTATAATGTAAACTGTAATTAAGGTATAATAAATAGTTGAACTAATACATAATCTATTATATAATATACGGAGTAAATATGTACGATAAACAAAAAGTAATTGATCAATTAAAAATTGACGAAGGTATAGTTTATGAGATCTATAAAGATCACTTAGGTTATCCTACATTCGGAATAGGACACTTAGTTCTAGAATCCGACCCTGAGTTTGGTCAAGATGTTGGTGTTCCTGTTTCAGAGGAAAGATGCTTAGAAGTATTTGACCATGATCTTGAAGTTACTGTTAATGAGTGTAAAGTATTATTTTCTGACTTTGATGAAAAGTTAGATGAGGTACAGGAAATACTTATTAATATGATGTTTAATATGGGAAGAACTCGTTTAAGTAAATTTAAAAAATTTATTGGAGCTCTTGATGAAAAAAATTATGATGAGGCAGCTAATCAAATGATGGACTCAAAGTGGTATAACCAAGTTGGTAAAAGATCAGAAAGATTAGTTGAAAGAATGAGAAATGCAGGATAAAAAAACAATCCAACAACAAATAGACGAAAAAATAATTACAGTAAAAGACTTTGCTCTATCTATAGAAACTTTTGTTAATGATAAAAAAATAGGCTATTTAGATGCTCTTACGCATTATGCAGATCAAAATAGTGTAGAAATAGAAACAATAGCTTCTCTAGTAAAGAATAGTCATGTATTAAAGGCTAAACTTGCTGCTGAATCTGAAGGTAAAAAATTATTAAAAGCATCTGGCAATAAACTCCCTATCTAATGGAAGGTTTTGTTGTTAGAAATCTTCTATCGCGAGAAGAAGTAACTGATCTTATGTCACTCTGTAATAGAGACTGGGAAAGAGCTTCTTCTATAGATGCTAAAGGTACTGAGCTTTCATATGATTCATCTAGAATTACTGAAATGGTTGGTCTAAATTTTCATGAATTAGGTAGCATTCCATCAAAAATCATAAAAAAAGCTAATAGTATTTTCAATAATAAATTTTATACTAATGAGTCTATTAGTATTCTTAAATATGATTCAAGGCTAGGGGCTAAATTTGACTATCATACTGATGATATTAACTATAAAGTTTATATTGACGGTAACGGTAATAGAATAACAGACCCTGAAGAATATTTTATTATTAATTCACGTCCTAGAAGAAAGATTTCAATAACAGTTGCACTTAATAATAAATGCGACTATAATGGAGGTGACTTTAAAATTCAACCCGATGGTGAGCAGAATTCGTTTGAATACAATGCTAAAAATATTGATTTGAATTTAGGTGACGCTGTTTTATTTGATTCAAGGATGTATCATGGAGTTACTCCTGTTACAGAAGGTATTAGATATTCAGCTATAATATGGTTATATCATTTAGAGGAATTTTATGATTGGTGGAGCACAAACGATCAAATCCCTTCCGAAGGGTTCGATAGATTTAAGAGGTACTATGAAAAGTACGATATCCCCTTATGAGGTTTATATAAAGTATCTTGCTCTTAAGCAACATTTTACAACAGAACATTATAATTATTTTACTTATAACGGTAAAGTAAGAGCATCTGAACACGCATTTAATATTAGAAAAGACAAATACTTTTTTATGAAGTTATCTAAGCATAAAGATGTAGAAAATTTCCTTTTAGCTAATATAGTTGACGGTGATAAAGATTTCTGGATTGGTGAATTAAGAGAATCTGCACCGGAAGATGTATATCGTAACTGGAAAAAAAGACAAGAAGCTTTAACTTATACTTTTAAAAACGAGTTAAGTAATCTTGATGATAATTTTGATAAAAACTTTGCTGTCGAAAAGTATGGCCATCCGCACTTGCTTAGGTTATATTTAAGAAATGAAGTTTGTATTGAAACAATGTGCATACTTGATATGCTAGTGAATTATAGTAAAACTTGGAACAAATATTTACAAAAAGACTTGATCTGGGAAGATAAATATACTATAATAACCAAGTATAGGCCTTTTCTATCTATAGATTTAGATAAGTTTAAGACCATTACTTTGGATTATTTTAATGATAGATAAACCGCAAATAAACCGCAATATATACCGCAATACGCAAGGAGATAATATGTCGCAATCATTTGAAGCACTTAAGAAGAACTCGGCTTCTGAGCTTAATAAACTTACCGAGGCACTAACTAAACTGGATAGCAGTCCTAAAAAGCAAAATGGACCAGATGATAGAATCTGGAAACCTGATGTTGATAAAGCAGGGAACGGTTATGCAGTTATCAGATTTTTACCAGCACCAGAAAATGAAGATGTACCATTCGTAAGAGTATGGGATCATGGCTTCCAAGGACCTACTGGGCAATGGTATATCGAAAAATCTTTAACTACTGTTGGTCAGAAAGATCCTGTATCTGAGTATAATACTATGCTCTGGAATTCAGGTATTGAAGCTAATAAAGACTTAGTTAGAAAATATAAAAGAAGGCTTTCTTTTTATTCTAACATTTATATTGTTAAAGACCCTACTAGACCTGAAAATGAAGGTAAAGTATTCCTCTACAAATATGGTAAAAAGATCTTTGAGAAATTAAATGATCTTATGAACCCACAATTTGAAGATGAAAATCCTGTTAACCCGTTTGACCTTTGGGCTGGAGCTGACTTCAAGCTTAAAATACGTAATGTAGAAGGTTACAGGAATTATGATAAGTCGGAATTTGATAGTCCAGCACCGCTAAGTAGCGATGACAGCTTGCTTGAAACAGTTTGGAAAACAGAGTATCCTCTTAATGAGTTTACTGTTTCTGAAAACTTCAAGACATATGATGAATTAAAGACTAAGCTCTATAGAGTTTTAGCCTTAGGTGAAACAAGTAGTCAACCAGTTGCTTCAGCACCTCAACCTCAACCTGAGATAGCTGCACCATCTATTCCTACTACATCAGCCGATGAAGATGTTCCTCTTTCTTCTGACTCTGGTGATGACGACACAATGTCGTTTTTTCAGAAATTAGCTGAATAGCTAATTCTCTTCTGGGGGCGGTATCATGCTGCCCCATTTTTTTGTTTGAGCGCCCATAGCTCAATTGGATAGAGCAACAGCCTTCTAAGCTGTAGGTTCCAGGTTCGACTCCTGGTGGGTGCGCCAATTATTTAGAAACTAATACTGATACTGGAACGTATGATGCCGAACCACCTGAACCATAAGTTATTGTTTTACTTGATGAGGGTGCTGTGACGTTTGTTTGTGATGAGTTATCTATTACTGAAGTATTTAACACTTGCTGTACTACAGCCGTTCTTAAAGCATTGACCTGTCTTTCAGTAATAGCTTGACCTTGAACAGCGACACCTAAAGTATCAGCTATTTCTGATATATTACTTAAGTTATCTGCATCTAATTTAGATATTGTTTTTATAAACTTGTTTAATTTCTCGTAGTTAGAAGTTCCTGCAATATTTTCATCTGATAATGTGCTCATAACATTACGTATTGCATTAGCACCAGTTACAAAATTTGTTAATTGTTCCTCATCTACTTCTTCATAACTTTTAATAGTAGCACTCATTAATTGCATACCTTTTGCGGCATCTTCAAGAGGTGATTCTTTAAATATACTAGCAAAATAATTCATACCATTATCAAAAACTAATAGCGATCTATCCCAAAATCCTGAATCTTGCATTTGTGTAAATTCTTCTGCAGTTGTTTTACCTCTTGATCCTGTGACTACACTATAAAGTGCTTGGCCTATCTTTTCAAAGTTTTCTGTATCTATAGCAGGTAGTGCATTCAAACTTGCAATACCCTCTTCTAATTCTACTAAAGCATTCTTATCAAATAAAGATCCTGCCCCTGTTAACTTTCTTAAACTGTTTACTTTTGATCTTTCTAATCCACTCATTAATGCAGTTAAAGATTGACCTAAAGCTTCAAAATCTGATTTTAATACTTCTGAATTTCTAACTGACCCTACCTTTTCGCCCATGTCATTAAGTATATCTACTGGTTTAGATACCAGTGATTGAAGGTCTTCCATACCTTTTACTAGAGTAGTAAAGTCTTCTGCTGTTAATGATGTCATTACCCCTGCAGCTTTAGCATTTTTAAAACCGTCTAACATTGCTTTAACACTCTCACCTATTAATGTTAAACTCTCTTTTAACCTTTCTTTATTAGGCATATTGTTTAATGTTGTTAGACCAAAAGCTAAGGACTTTAAGGTATTTTTCTCAGCTAATGTAGTAATAATATTAGCACCTTTTTTATCATTACCAAAATAGTCAGTTAAAGGATCTAAGAATTTTTCAATTGCTGTTCCAGCACCAGCTAGGTTGCTTTGTAGCTTATCATCATATTTAATAGAGTTTAAATGGTTGATACCATCAGCAAAACTTTTAAGGTTTACTTCTGATAGTTTTTCTATTACAGACACCCCGCCTTTTCCGCTCCAGAATGTATAAGAATTACTTGTAAAGTCACCTATACCTTTTCCTACTTCTGCTATTCTTGATGCGAACATAGGATCAACTTCTATATCTGCTAAAGTTTCTACTCCATCTTTTAATTTTTGGTAATTAGTAGCATTAAAGATTTGTAGTCCAACAGCTCCTAAAATTGGAGTCTGTAAGCTAGTTATTGCAGCTCCTAGATCATCAAAAACTTTGGTATCAAGCTCCGTGTTGTTTAATGTGGTAACACCAGCTGCTAAATTTTCAAAGTTAGATCTAGAGAATATATTAAAGCCTAATGCTTCCCCGGCCTGAATATCTTTATTAATAGCGTTTATTGCAAGGTTTAATTGTTTAAATTTGTCTATTGTAAGATCAAGGCCGTTTAATCTTCTCATTCCTTCATCGACTTTTATAAGACCTTCACCAAATGTTTCTACTGCTTTTGCGCCAACATACAAAGCACCAGTTACCATTAAAAGTCCACCACCTAGTAATCCTAAAGTGCCTCCAACAACTGCACCACCCATCATTCCAGCCCTGCCAAGGCCACCAATTGCACCACCTATTGTAGCTCCAACTATTCCTCCCCCTAAACCTGCCCCTGTCATTCTACCAGCTTGTTTATCTAAATTTTTATAAGATGAAGCAAGCCTATTTACTGCCTGTGTATTTTTATCTATCTCTGCTGTAGTCTGCTTATTTGGTGAAAAGAAGCCAGCTATACCGGACATCATTCCCCCTTTACCTACTTTACCTTCATTTTGCTCAGTAGCAAATGCGGCAAGCGGGGCTAGGCTTGAGCCAATATTACCTAGTATAGATTGAATATTTGTTAAAACTGTTAGCTGTGAACCAGCTAGATTATTAGCTTGATTTAATTGTGTATCTAATGTATTGACAAGGGTAGCGTTTCCTGAATCTATTGCAGCAGTTAACTTATTAATACGCATAACCTGCTGACCAATAAGCCCAAATACTTGTGCGTTAGTTTTAAGATCGCCTTGACCTTTAGGTAATTTCTTTCCTATTTTAGGTTGGTCGAAAGTCCCGCTACCATCTTTTGCCATTTATTTTCCTATTTACCGAACGCTTTTCCAGCTTCACTAATACCAAATGCACCAAGTGTTACTACAACAAATGATGTATAAATTGTATCAGATATAACTAGATCTTGACCCATAAATGCAGTGATTAGATCACAAACACCAAATATAGTCATTAAACTAAATGAAATAAATCCAATTATTGCCTTTTCATTTACGTCATTATCATCCAGAAATAAGTCCATAAATTTTCTTTTAGGAGGAGCTAGCTGCTTACGTGCTGCTTCTGCTTCTTCCTTTAATTCCTTTATAGTATCTTCTTGACCATCAATCTTTTCGATTAAAGCCATATACTTATCCAGATCTATTTCTACTTCATTCCTGTCATTATCTTTAGCCATTATTATTCCTCTTTCTAGCTTCTTCCTGAGCCTTTAAATAATCCACTAACATTTCAGTATATAACTCACGCTCAAACGGATACATATTTTCTAGCTCCGTTAACGAGTATTTATGATGCTGAGCCAGGTTAAACTGTAATTGATAATGATTTCCTAAGTCCGTATGGCTTAGGCTAACATAAAAAAATCAGCTAACCCTCTCAACTCCCTTTCAAATTTATCACCTTCTTCATTTTCATATTTTATTTTTAAATATAAAACTGGAGCTAATGATAAAAATTCTTGTATTTGTGCAAAGTTCTTTGATGTTAAACTTGAAAGAAATTCATCTTTCTCTTCTTGGTTATAGTCATCTAAAACATAAACTTCACTACCATCTTGATTGTAAACTGATTCGATTACACTTGATATTAATGATACAGCAATATCTCCTGCTGCTTTATCTTCATTAGGTTTCATATCTATAGCATCTAATTGAGAGTATGCTGGGTATCTTAATTTAATAGAATAGGTATCATCCAATTTTATTCTGTCAGCTATTTCTTTTTCAGAGTTTACTTTTATTTCTGCGTCATCTAAATTTAAATCTGTTTGAATATAAACTGGTGTATCTTCAGTTGAATTCTTTTCATCTAAAATATTTAATTTAATTATATTATTAATAGAGACTGCTCTCAATTTAATAAACAGATATTCTAATTCGAATGAAGCTAATTTTCTTACATCAATATCTTCTACTAAACAGTTATTACAAACCTGCATAACTGATTCAATAATTGACTTATCTGAGTTTGATTGTTGAGCAAAAAGAAGTAATTTTTCTTCTTTTACTGTAAAAGGTTTCACTTTAATCACTTTTTTAGATATTGGTAGCTCAATATCAAAAATTGGTGTATCAATTTTTGGTAACATTATTTTTCTCCATTATTTAATCGAATCCCGATCCTAGGGTTTTTGCATTATTAATTAAGTTTAAAGCATCTTGAACATTCGATGGTTTTTCAAAGCTTTTAACTACCTCTACAGCACCTTTCATTTTACTTATAAATTGAAATAAATTTAATCCTTTACCACCCGCAGTTCCTTGAGGTACTGGGTTAGATTCTGGTATAAAACTTCTGTAACTTAGCTGTACTGTTAGAGTTGTAATCTCATTATTTTGCTGCCAACCTAGCTCAATATTGCCTAAGTTAATTATTGCAGCATCTCTAATTTTATATGTTGTAATAGTTTCTGATTCTGACATAGGTGAATATATTTCTATATCTAAATCCATGGCATAGTCTTCTTGGTATCCAACTTGGCCAAATAAAGTCTCTTGACCGTCGATTTCAGTTACAGAATTCTCAGAGCCTACTTGATAATTAACATGTCTTAAGGCCCATTGGTTAAAAAAATCTAAAACTGTGTTATTGTTATCTAAAAAGAATTCAAGACTAATTGTACTAGGAGCATAATTTACTGCTCTTTGCTCTGAAACACCAAACCCTTGTCTTCTTACTTGAGTAGTAACTAAATTTAAAGCTGGTATGGCAAAGGCATAACCTAGAAGGCTCAATGATTCTCTATTTTTAGCCCATCCTGGCTGCTTACCTCTAGGGTTAAATTTTACTTGACATAAGTTAGGGACTTGTAATCCCTGCATTCCATTAACCTTAGATTTTATGTCATTTATATTAAATGTCATTACTTATTCCATTTATTACGAGAATCATTAAATACTCTTTGTCTATTAGCTCTAACAAATCTCTCTAGCGGTAGCTGTAAAATAATATCCCATTCTTGTGGATGTATCTTTAATAATTTGCCCCTTATATTAGTATTTAGGTACTTTTTAAAACAGGGTTTCCAATAACTCTTAGGAACATCTAGTAACTTTATCTTATCATATGTAACATCTAAGAATGCTTTATCTCCCAACATAGTATCTAGACCTTCTGTACCACTAGTATCTTCTACTAAAAAATTATATAGTTGAGTTAATAAAACTGCTCTTTCTTCATATGGTAAATAGTGGAAGTTTAACCCACAAACATATTCAGGTGTTACATCTACTAGTACTATTAATGGGTATCTATCATAGTATGGTAACAGTCTCTCGTTGTTTGCATTTTTAGGCATATAATTAAAAAGAAATATATCACCTGGTTTAAAAGGTATTTGAGCAGTTGCATTTTCTTGAACTGATTTTCTTTTAAGAATATTAGCCGGTCTTTGATTTTGTAATTCACCAGCTTTTTGTTTAAAGTATTCCCTAGATCTCTTATTCATATCAGCTGAAATATTTAAAAGAGCTGCATCTTTAATAATTTTTTGAAAAAGATATTGTAAAGCCATTATTTGATCCCTAGTTCATTCTCGGTCATTATTTTAAAATCCCAGCCTCTATCTTTACAATATTCAGTAGCTGCGTTCCATTTAGCCTCATTAACACCCCAAGCTCTAACCTCATTTAAATACTTTTTAGTAGGGGATTTACTTTTAGTTATTTTAGGCGGCATTGTCTGTTTATATGGTTTTACTTCAATTAAAGATTCTTTAATACTGCTCCCTATTTTTCTTTTTACATAAAAATCAGGAAAGTATCTATGCTTTCTTCCATCTAAAGGGCTACGATATGGGATTGCTATCTCCTCACTTGCCCATCCTATTACATCATTATGCCTGTCTAAATAGGACATTAGCTTACATTCCCATAGACTTCGATAAATAATATTTGTAGGGTTACCTAAATACTTGTAATAGTTAATAGGTTTAAATTTACCTTTATACGCCATTTAGATATTTATAGGACTAAACATGTCAGTAAGAGCCGGTTTAATTAAACCACCAGAAGTAAAAATGAAAGGAAATAGGTTAGGCGGTATGAGTCAACTCGCATACCCAGATGATTTAGCTCAATATGGGTTTATAATGAACTTTCAAGAGTATACTTATAGAGTTAATACAGATAATCCTCTAAAAATAGATACTAAAAATTCTATCATTTTACCTTTACCTGAGAAATTAGGTCAAGAATATAATGCTTCCTTAAAAGATGAAGAATTAAATCCAATAGGACAAGCTATCTCTTTAGCCACTAATGCACAAGTAAATGAAGGTGCCGGTGAAGGATTCACAGGTACTATTGATGCGGCAATTAACAACTCTAAAAAAAGTGCTCTAGAAATGCTAGGGGATATGTCAACTGGTGGAGCCCAAGAAGGTTTTGCTGGTTTAAGAGGTCTTCAAGCAGCTGCAAAAGCAGCTGGTAAAAGTATATCTCCAGATTTTATAGTTTCAGCTGTTGAAGCGGGGGCAGGAAATATATTTAACCCTGCTAATATTACTGCATTTAAAGGTACACCAATAAGAAAACATAAACTAAATTGGAAATTAGTACCAAGGAGCAAATCTGAATCAGAAACTTTAAGTAATATAGTTAAATTAATTAGAAGAAGTATGCATTCACAGCTCGATGGGTTCGGAGATGGTTCTTCTGCAACTAGCGGAGCTTTCTTTCAAAGATATCCAGATATTATACAATGTGCTTTAATTACACCTGATATTAATAATAGTATTTTTTATAAACCAGCTTTAGTATCTGCTTTTGGAGTTGACCATACCGGTCAAGGTGGTCTTAACTTTTTCCAGGGTACTGGTAGTCCAGTAGAGTATACTTTAAGTTTAGAAATTAATGAAATAGACTTTATTACTAGATCTGACTTTGAAGATGTTGAGGAAACAAATGATAACACTAATAAGAATAGAGGTTATGCGGGTGGAAGGAGTTTTAGTTAATGAAATACTTTGATTCATTTCCAGAAGTAGTATATAATAATTACACAACAAAAAATATTATATCTAAAGTAAAGCTATCAGATATTCTATCAGAAGATCTTTTTTCATATGCTAATTATACTATGTCACCTAATGATAAACCATGGACAATAGCTCATGATTACTATGAAGATGTTGATAGAACATGGCTTGTATTTTTAAGCAATAATATAGTTGATCCATATTATGAATGGCATTTAGATCAATTTAATTTTGAAAAGTATATAATAAAAAAATACGGTTCATTAGAAGCTGCAACTACAAATATTGAGTATTATACTAATACAGATGGGATTAAATATTCTAAAGACACATATACGTACGCTGACGTATCTGTAAGGAATACTCTTACACCAGTATACTCATACAATAGAGAAGATGATGATAATGAAGCTAAAAGAGTCATAAGACTCTTAAGATACGATTTAGCTGGTGCTGCAGAAGAAAATTTAAAAAGGCTTTTGAAATAAATGAGTGAAATTCCAGCAGTACATCCAGGTGCTTATTCTTTTACTGAATTGTTTATAAGTGCAATAAGCGGTGGTGAAGAGCTATATCTTGATTTAATGCCTCTTTTACGTAATGTAACTATAAGTAGTTCTATTAATCAGAAAGCCATGACAATTAGTATGGTTATCTTTGATTCAGCTGGAATATTTAAGAGGTATGGTTTAAAAGGAGATGAACTAATAGTAGCTACCTGGAAAACACCTGAGTATATATCTACTACTAAACAAAGAGAAATAGCTTTTAGAATTACTAATATAGGTGGTCTAGGGTATAACGAAACATCGGATGAAAGTGTTTTAGCTATAGCTGGAGTATCTGAATTAGGTTACGTGCAATCATTTACTTCCGTAGATAATTATTTTTCAGATAATATTTCTACTGCTGCTCAAAAAGTATTCGATAAAGCAAAAGAAAAGGCTATAGAATTAGATAAAAAGTTTTATTTTGATTCTAAGAATAATTTAACTATTGATGAGACAGAAGGCACTAATGATTTTATAATTCCAAGTGATACTCCATTTGATACTATGGACTACTTAGCAAGCTGGGCTAAAACTTCTCCATCTTATTCTAATTTATTTTTCTTCTATCAAGATCTTGAGGGGTATAATTTTAAATTATTAGATAATCTTTTTCATGATGTGCATGATATTAGTTTACAAGAAAGAAGTTTTAATTTTAGTGGTGCAGATAATGCCCGCTCAACGATTACAAGACCAGATATAGCCTGTAAACAGATAATAAGTTTTAATCAAATTAATAGAAGCAGTTCATTTGCTTTTGCTGAATCTGGAGCTATACATAATACTATAGCTACTGTTGATTATTTTACAAAAAGCGTTGAGCGTAAAAGCTTAAAGTATGTTCAAGAAGATGTTGATCCTTTATTAAGTACTTTACCAGTAACAGATGATTTCCTAGATACGTTTGGTAAAGAATCAAATTCAACAGATTGGCTTCATATTAATAAGGGCTTGCCAAATTATATTGATACTAGTGACTCACATATCGCTAAAAAAATATATGGTAATGTCTTTTTTAATAACTTAATTCAGATTAGAATACCTGGCAATTCTGATTTAGATATTGGTGAAGGTGTATATTTAAATATTAATGAAATGAATACTGCTTCAAATAAAAAAGAAGCTGATTCTATGCTTAGTGGTAAGTTTTTAATAAAAGATTTAACACATTCTTTTACTGCTACTACTTATTATCAAATAATTAATTTATGTAGAATTGGAGATTATTAATGCCTAAACAAGATTTAAATTACAGTAAGTTTCAATGGCATTTTGGGGTAGTAGAAGATAGAAATGACCCATTTAATATTGGTAGAGTAAAAGTTAGATTCTATGGAGTTCATTCTGATAAACTAGATAACGTAAGCACAGCTGATTTACCATGGGCTACTGTTATACAATCACCTATGTCACCTGGTACTTCAGGAGTAGGTGGGCCTTTAATAGGTTTAGTAGAAGGCACTTGGGTTATTGGTTTCTTTATTGACGAAGGGTTTTATCAAAAGCCTATGATACTTGGAGCCGTACCAGGTGTACCTGGAGAAGAACCTCAAGAAAATACTGCATTTAATGATCCTAATTTAAACTATCCAAGAAACACAAAAGGGCTACATGAAATAGGAGAACCAGACGCTAGTTATTTATCTCGTGGAAAAAAAGCTGAAGATCATGTTAATCTTAAAAAGAAAAGAGCATCAAGAGTAACTAAGGTACCTACTGCTAAGGCACCTTCTTTAAAACTACAAGATGACAAGCCTACTGCTGACTATGAAAATAAAACCTGGGATGAACCTCATCCAAGAGGGTATGATGGTAAAGCACCGGAAAAAGATTACGGATCAAAATACCCATTTAATTATGTTTTTGAATCTGAAAAGGGTAGTATTTTAGAGCTAGATGATTCTCTAGACAATGAGCGAATACATAGTTATCATAAGTCTGGTACATTTCAAGAAATTCAAGCTGATGGCTCTAGAGTTACTAAAGTAAAGGGGAAAGACTACGAGATATATTTAAACGGTAAAAATGTTCAGGTGACTGGAGATGTTAATATAACAGTAACAGGTAACGTTAAACTATCTGTTAAAGGTGATAAGTATGAAGAGATCGAGGGTAATCATTTTGTAACTATAGGTAAAGATAAGATAGAAAAAATTGGTGGTAACCATCTTACTGAAATACTTACAGACAGATCAACTCAAATAAACGGTAATAATGCTATGCGAGTAACAGGTAATGATATAAGATCAATAGAAAAAAATGAATCTTTACAAGTTGGCGGCACCCATGATGAGCAGATTGTTGGTAATCAATCCGTAACTATTCTTTCTGATAGAAAAACTATAGTAGGCGGCACAGATGCTACAGCTGGAGCAAAAACAGGTGATTATGGTTATGCTAATAATTTAAATATGGGTTCTGGTAAAAATTTAAATATTAAATCAGTAGAAGCAACACAGCTATTAGCAGGAACAACTCAGCTTATGAATGCTGGAACAACTCAGACTTTAACGTCTACTACACAAGATATTAATGCAGAGACTGGTACACTAGACTATAATACAGGTTCTATTGATGTAGTAACAGGTAATATTACTGATACTAATGTAACATTACATACTCATACTCACTTACAGACAGGTGGTACTGCTCCTGATGGAGACGGACCAGATAATAAACAAACTGTAGCACCAACTGACGGGACTTAAAAATGGCATGTGGACCAGGTAAAGGATTAACTAAATTAAATGGACTAAAGGATGCAGCTATGGGAGCAGTTGACGGGCTCACCTCAGGTGCAGAAGGTATAATGGGAAGTCTCGATAGTTTAGGAGCAACTTTAGATGCGCAGGTAAGTAGTATAGCTGGTGGTCTAAAAGAGATGCTCCCTACTATAGAGCTACCAGAATTGCCTACTATTCCAGAATTTAAAATACCAGAGTTAAAGTTACCAGAATTATCTTTACAATTAGAAGTAGGCAGTATTATTAATAAAATAAAAAGTAATAATCCACTTGATAAAGCCCAAGCGTTAAAAAATTTAGATAGCTTACAAGATAAGTTTCCTGATATGGATTTAACTAGTTTAACAGCTGATATTAAAGCAGGTAAAATTGATATAGATAATCTTTGCAAAATGGTACCTAATGTAGAGAAGATAGATGGAGTATTTCAAATAAAAGGCATTCCTGCAACAGCACCGGAAATAGACGCAGAATCAATAGCTGCATTTGCAATATCGGTTGATACAGCAGGACTTGAAAAGGCTGCCAGTGAGTTGGTTGAGTCAGTTGATCAAGATAAATTAACATCTGCTTTAGCAAATATTACAGCTTCTATAGATATAGAAAAAGTAGAGCAAGAAAAAGAACAGATTAAAAGCATATCTACATTTATACGCATGTAGAACGTAAGATAAATAAAAATATGGCTACGACTATTACAAACAATATCTTTTTTTCAGATCTTAGGTCTGACTTAGCTGTTAATCCAGCTAATGATGATGTAATTTTAAGTGTAAATGAAAAAGCTATAGAGACTTCTATAATAAATTTATTACAAACAAATTTCTATGAAAGACCTTTTCAACCAGAAATAGGCTCTAATATTAGATCTTTATTGTTTGAACTTGCTACTCCTCAAATGCAGTATAATTTAAAAGAGGCAGTTTTAGAGACTATTGAGAACTTTGAACCTAGATGTCAGATATTGGATGTTTTAGTTGAGAGTAATGAAGATGAGCATAGTTTAAAAGTTTATATTACATTTCAAGCAATAAACGCAGAAAGACCAGTCACATTCGATTTGGTTTTAAATAGGGTACGATAATGGCAAATACGGTAACATCAGTAGTAAATTTAGATTTTGATACTATAAAAAATGAACTAAAAACTTTTTTAAGAACACAGGCTAATATTAAAGATTATGACTTTGAAGGGTCAAATATTAGTACTTTACTAGATGTACTATCATATAACACCTATTTAAATAATCATTATACTAATATGATAGCTAATGAAATGTTCTTAGATACAGCTCAAATAAAAGACAGTATAATTTCACATGCTAAGGAATTAAATTACGTACCTAAATCTTCTAGTTCAGCTAAAGCTGTTATTAATGTTAAGGTCTTTCCTAATAATGACCCAGGCTCAGTCTCAATTCCAAAGTGGCATAAATTTCAATCAACTATAAACGGTAAAGTAAAAACATTTTCAACCCAGAGTGACTTGATTATTACTAAGTCAGCCAATACCACAGGCGGCGCCGAATGGATTGGTAATAATATAGAAGTATATGAAGGTACTATTATTGAAGAAACATTTGTTGTAAGCACAGCAAATAACTTTATAGCTGAAATATCTAATAAAGATATAGATACAGATCATTTAGAAGTTAATATTAAATTATCTAATACATCAAGCACTAATGCGGTTTGGTCTAAAGCAGATACTTTATTTGGACTTAGTGCTAGTTCAAACGCCTATTTCATTGAACCAGCTAAAGCTGATAAATTTAGAGTTTCTTTCGGTGACGGTACTTTCGGTAAGAAATTGACTCCAGGTAATTTAGTAAGAGTTAAATATAGAATTACATCAGAGAAAGAAGGTAATAATGGTAAAGTATTTTCTAATTTAGATTTAGTTTCAGGACAATATGGTAACGTTACAGTAACAACTGTTACCAATTCTTCTGGAGGTGCAGAAGCAGAATCTATTGAAAGTATAAGAAAAAATGCTCCAAGAGCTTTTCAAGTTCAAGAAAGAGCAGTTACAAGCAATGATTATGAAATACTAGGTAAGAGAGAATTTCCTGAAATACAAAATATTTTAGCCTTCGGTGGCGAGCAATTAAACCCACCTAGATATGGAAAAGTTATTTTAGCTGTTGACATGAAAAATGCAGACGGCGTTCCAGCGTCTACTAAAAAATCTATATCAGACTTCTTTACTAAAAAAACACCAGTGGGTATAGATGTAGAAGTTGTTCAACCAGAATTTACATTTTTAGAAGTAGTGAGTGATATTAAATATAATATATCTGTTACTGCACAGAACTCTGATACTATTAAAACTAAAGCTCAAAATGCACTTCTTAACTTTGCAGAATCAAATATTAACGCCTTTAATTCTAAGTATAGAAACTCTAAAGCATTAAATTCAATGGATAACAGTGATAATAGTATACTGTCTTCAGAATTAAAATTAAGGCTATTTAAGAAAATAACCCCAAATTCATTATTGGCAGCTTCTTATGAATTGCTTTTTGATAATGAGCTACAAGCAGATGATATTTTTAATTCTACTACATCTAAAGCTTTATACTTACCTGCTATAGAATCATCTTTATTTACCTATAAAACAGATACAAATGCTTTCTTTATTGATAATGGAACAGGTGGCTTAAAAATAGTAAAATTAGATACAGCTAATAAGTTTGTTGAACTATTATCTGATGCTGGTACTGTAAATTATACTACTGGAAAAGTAGATATTAACTCTATACTAATTCCCTCTTTCAGTGGCGGTATCTTAAAAATATTTGCAAGGGCTAAAAATAAAGACTTATTAAGTAAGCAATCAAATATTTTGCAATTAAATTCTGAAGATATTTCTTTAAATGTAATACAAGAGAGATTATAATATGTATAGTCCTGAGTTTATTTCAAACTTTATTGAAGATCAATTCCCAGAAATATTCAGAGAATCTAACTCAGAAATTGTGCAATTTGTACTTGCTTATTATGAATGGCTTGAAACATCTAATCAAACAACTAATGTTCTTCGTAACTTAAGTAAAAACAGAGATATAGATGACACCATCTCAGATTTTATAATTCATTTTAAGAAAACATTTCTACAAGGCACACAATTAGAATCTGAATCAGATGAACGATTCATGATCAAACACATTAGTGACCTTTATCAATCTAAGGGCAGTATACGTTCTATCGAACTTTTAATTAGAATGTTATTTGGTCAAGAAATAGAAGTTTTCTTACCTAGTTCAAGAGTTTTAATTCCTTCACAGAGTTCATTTACAAAACCAGTATACTTAGAGCTTTCACCATCAGAAAGAACTCGTAACTATATTGGTAAAGAAGTAATTGGATCTAGCTCACTTGCCACAGCGTTTGTAGAATCAGTTATAACTAAAGTAATAACTGGTAAAAGAGTTACTTTAGCATTCTTATCTAATGTAGTAGGTAATTTTCAAACTGGTGAATTTATAAGTGATGATGGACTTATTGAAGATGCTCCAAAAATGGTAGGTTCACTTACTAATATAAGTATCACAAATGGTGGAAGATTATTTCAAGTAGGAGATACTTTTAATGTTATATCTACTTCTGGTAAAGACGGTAGAGCAAAAATTACCGGGGTACAAGATGCTACAGGTAAAGTAGATTATACATTAGCTAATGGAGGGTATGGATATACAGTATCTAATACTTATACACGTACGCTATCTTCTAACGCTACTTTAGTAGTTAATAATACTAGTAACTCTAATACAGAAATAGATGACTTTTTCTTATTTGAAACAGTAAGTCAACCGCTTGCTAATGTTACCTGGACATCTGGAATGACAGCAACTAATTTTATAAATGCAGCTAATAGTGGCAGTTTATTAGTTGGTGTTAACATTGCGTCAAATACAGCTGTTGCTAACGGGCATTGGGTACAGACCGGTACTGGTAATTTAGTTACTATTATGGTAGCTAACGGTAATTTTGCTCATGCTGATTTTATTCGAGTTGGTGCAATCAGTAATGTTGTAAGTAATGTTGCAATTGATACAGTTGTTAATGCTACAGCTACAGGTGAATTTATTGGAAGAGAGGTAAGAGAAACTGCTAATGTTATAGGTTTAAATGCAAACAATAAACCGTTTTTTAAAGGACCTTATACATATGTTGTTGGGTCATCTAGTAATACTTATGCTAACGTAGCAAATACAGGTACAGGAATTGGTGGTGATTACGAAGTTGGTTCTCTTGGCACACAAGAAACACTATCCCTATTTACTGATATTATTGGAGCTAATAATACAGCATTAAATCCAGTACCAACATCTAATGTGCATGTTAACGGATCAAACTCAGGAGTAGGATTTGTTGATTCAGTAACTATAGATACTAAAATAGGTATTAATAATATAGCTAATTCCGGAATGCCTTTTGCAGCTAACGGTACCTTTTCAGCTGGTGATTATATATTTGAAGCTAATGTAGTAGTGAATAGTATTGCAGTTACAACAATAGGTTCAGGGTATAGTAATTCAGATACAGTTGTATTTACAGGAGGCAGTCCAGGGACTGTCGCTACAGCTAATATTGTAACAGATGGTAGTGGAACAGTTCAAGGAATAGAAATATCTAATAACGGTATTCAATATGAGAGTGTGCCTGCAGTTACTATTACTTCTTCTGGAGCTGGAGCTGTACTTAAGGCAAGAATGAGAGCATCCGGTAATTCAATTGGAGCTGTAGGAACTATTAAATCAATTAATGCTACTCATATAGTAGCTAGAAATTTATCAAACGGGACTTTTACTAATAGTAGAACTATAACTAATGAAGGTGTTAATGCATTTGCTAATGTTACTTCTTCATCTTTAATGGGTGGTACAGGATATGCTCCATCAGATACAGTTACATTTTCTGGAGGATCACCTAACGTAACAGCAACAGGAATATTCTCAGCTAATGCAGCTAATTCTGGTTCTGTAAATAGTATAACTTTAAATGAACCTGGCTCAGAATACGACTCTAATGCCACAATGAGTATATCAACATCAACAGGCACCGGTGCTTCATTATCTGTAAATATGGATTTTGGCTACGGCTTACCAAAATCAGGTCAGGCAGATTTAACTACTATATTATATAATGCCCTTACGTTTAGTACATTTACTATTGGTACTATAGAATCACTTAACTTTATTAATCCAGGAAGCAGTTATAATTTAGATCCTGTTCCTCTTGCTCATAATCCTTATGTAGCTGGGTTTAATAGAAGAGATATAGTATGTGTTATAGGTAATAGAAACGGGTTATTTATTCCTGGTGAAAATTTAGGCCAGACTTTATCTTTAGCTGGGTTCTTAGTTTTACATAGTGGTAATGTAACTCTAGATGGAGGAGCTGCTATTACTATAGGAGAAGGTGTCTCTCAAGTAGCTACAGGAGCTACTGGTGTTATTGAATCATCTAATGCTACTCATATTAAAATATCAAATCCAATAGGTACCTTTAATGATGCTACAGATATTATAACTCTTTCATCTAATGCTGCTGTTAATCCCGATTCTTCAGGTGTTACTGCTAATACTATAACTTCAATTGCTACAGGAAGATATAAATCAACATCTATTGTTAATGAAGTTGAGCAGGTAAAAATAAGAAGATTAAAATTTGGCCAGGCTTTTGTTGCTGGAGCATCGCTCACAGGCTCAACATCTGGAGCAACTGCTGATGTTTTATTTGCTTACCAAGACGACACAACTTTACCAATTGGATTAAACGCTGTAATTAACGCAACTGTTATCACCGCAAACGGAGTTGCATCTAATTTAGAAATAATTGATTCTGGGTATGGTTATGAGGCTAATACTATAGTACAATTGCAGAGCAATGATACACCATTTATCGTAACGGGAAAAGCATTTACAGGTAAACAGGGAGTAGGTGCTGGTGAATGGAGAGATAGAATAAGTTTTATTAGTGATGTTTCAAAAGTCCAAGATAGTAATTACTATCAAGAATATTCTTATGTTGTAAGAACTGGTATCGCGTTAGCTAAATATGAAGAGCAACTTAAAGAAATATTACATGTATCAGGTACTAAGTTATTTGGTGAGGTAGTTAAAGTAAGAGAATCAGATACGTTGACATTAGCATCTGCAAATGCAACTATAACAACGAGTTAATATGGCACATAGTTTTATTACAAATAATTTTAAAGTTTCGAGCGCTGAGCAGTTTAAAGAGTCATTAACTGAACCGGCTAATACAATACTGTATCTTTATTATGGTAAGCACACACCTTTTCCTAACGGGGATGTAACTCCAGCATTTGAGGAGTCTGTTAATGCTATCCATTATGAATCATATAGAAATATGATTGGTGGTAAAAAGATTGATAATGTAGATGTTATGCATATGGTTAACAGAAAAGATTGGTCAAGTGGAACAGCCTATTCAATGTATGATGATACTACTGCACATTTAGATGAAACTGATTTTTTTGTAATAAGACAAGAAACATCTAATTATAATGTCTTCAAATGCATAGATAATAATTATGGTGCTAATTCAATTCAAGCGCCCTCATTAACAGAAACAAATGCTAATGATACAATTTATATAACTGCTTCTGATGGTTATCAATGGAAATATATGTATACAATTCCAGAATCAGTATATGATAAATTTACAACAGATGATTATATACCAGTTATTGCTAACACAGATGTTATAACAAATGCTATAGATGGATCTATTCAGGTAATTAAGCTTACTGATGGAGGTAATAATTACTCAAGTTATGCAGAAGGGTTTGTTACTCAATTTGGTGTAGCTGGAGACAATAAATTAATCTCTTTATCTGGAACAACAAGTACCGTTCTTAATGTAGGTAGTACCTCAGGGTTTGTTAAAGAGGAAGTTACTACTTCATTTGTAAATGGTTTAAGAATATTAGACGGGGGTGCTGGTTTTACTACATCAGATACTATTGCTATAACCGGGTCAGCTACTGCTGTGGCTACAGCTAGTATTTCTAGTGTTGATAGTAATGGAGCTATTACTGGAGTTAACTTAACTTCAAGAGGTAAAAGTCATTCAGGTACTCCAACTGTTACAGTTACAGGAGCTTCTAATACAGCAGCTGCTTCTATTTTAGCCAGTTTAGGTACAGCTAATGGTGTTGTTATAGATTCTAATTCTACTCATTTAACTGTCTCATCTATAAGTGGGGTAATAGACACAGCGGATGAAATAACAGGCACAACATCATCTACTAAATCTAATATAACAGCTGTAACTCAGATAGGTGATAAACTTTCTTCTAATACAGACTTCTATAAAGGATCATCTTTTTATATTGAATCTGGTACTGGAGCAGGTCAAATAGGTATAATCGATGAATATATAGTTACAGCAAATGAAAAAAGAGTCTTACTTGCTTCTGAATTAGATAATTCCTTAGCTTCAGATAGTAAATTTTCTATCAGTCCACAAGTTATAATTACTGGAGATGGATCAGGAGCTGTAGCAAGAGCACGAGTTAATAGTTTATTAAATGCTAATGTTGTAGCTAATGTAGAAGTAATAAATGTTGGATCTGATTATACATATGCAAATATAGCAATACAAGGAAATACTGGTTTTGTAACCAATGCAGTTTCAAACAGTTATTTGACCACAACAGCTGCCGCACGAGCAGTAATATCACCACCTAATGGGCACGGATCAAATAATCTCTCTGAACTTTTTGGTAATAAAATAGGTATTAGTGTTTCATTATCTAATACTGAATCAGGGACCTTAATTGCTAATAATGATTTTAGGGAAATAGGTCTTATAAAAGATCCGTTATTTGCAAACGGTACCCTAACATTTTCAGCTAATTCAGCAGCGATAAGTTCTGGGCTAGTTGTAACAGGTAGTACTAGTAACGCGACTGCTACTGTTATTTCAGTAGCGGCATCTGATATTGCTGTAAAAGATATAAGAGGCTATTTTAACTCAAGCGAGACAATTACCTTTACAGGTGGTAATGCTACTCTTAGCGCTGTATCACAGCCCACTACTACATTTAGACAGACACATAAATTTATATCAGAGGTATCTTATTCAGGTACTCAAGGAACTGGTTTATCTGAAGACGAGAAAGTTTCACAGGGTGAATCTTTAGCTTCGGGTTTTGTTCTTTCACACCCTGGAGCAGCTGATGGATCTATTGAATTAACTGATGTTAGAAATAACTTCTTACTGTCTGATGTCTCTGGGGGTGATAAATATTTATCAGGAGCTAATAGTGCTGCAGAGTTTAAAATAACTGATGTTTCCCTACCACAATTAAAGAGTGGATCAGGAGAAATAATCTATAAAGAAAATATTTCAGCGGTTTCAAGAGATAATAACCAAACAGAAACATTTAAATTAATATTAAAATTTTAGGGAAGTAGATGAGTTTAGATACAAATTTCAACGTAAGTCCATATTACGATGATTACGATGAAGATAAAAAGTTCCAGAGAGTACTTTTTAAACCAGCCGTAGCATTACAAGCAAGGGAACTTACTCAGCTTCAAACTATATTACAAAACCAAGTAGAGAGGTTTGGTAATAATATCTATAAAGAAGGAACAATTATTGAAGGTTGTTCTATTACTCTTGACCCAGCTTTTGATTATGTTAAAGTTTCTGATCTGCAGGTTGATGGACAACCAGTTGCACCATCTACATATCTAACCTTATATGCCAAAGGTACAGTTTCAAATGTAACAGCTCAAATTGTAGCATACGCAGACGGTCTTGTATCTCAGGACCCTAACTTAACTACTCTATATATTGATTACCTAACCACAGGGGTAAGTAGTGCTAAGACATTTACTACAACAGAAACAGTAGAAGTACATAGTAACACATCTTTCGATAGCGGGTCATTATATAATAATACTACATTAACTATTGCAGGTTCAGAAGTTACTGATTCTGCTACAGCTGTTGGCCAAGGTTATGCAGTTAAAGTTTCAGAAGGTATTGTTTATTCAAAAGGACATTTTTTAAGAGTATCATCTAATACTGTAGTAGCTTCTAAATATTCTAATAAACCAGATAATGTATCAATTGGTTTTGATGTAGCTGAATCAATAGTTACTTCAGATAGTGATACAACATTATTAGATAACGCTTCAGGATATAATAATGAGAACGCTCCTGGCGCAGATAGATTAAAATTAAATCCATTCCTTACAGCAATACCTACTCAAGACGCAAGATCAAATGCTAACTTCCTTGCAGTTATGGATTTTCAGAATGGATTACCCATATCTAAAAAATTAACTACACAATATAATGTTATTAATGATGAAATGGCTTCAAGAACATTTGAAGAATCAGGCAACTATACAGTTAAAGTAAATGAAATGCAAGCTGAAACTGCTAATAGTTCTCACTTTAATTTATTAATCGGACCTGGTCTTCATTATGTAAATGGAAGAAGACAAGAACAATTTAATACTACTAGAATAGCTATTCAAAAAGCATCAGCATCTGCAAGCGCAACAGGAGAATATATTACCTTTAATATGGGTAACTATTTGGTGCTTGATCAAGTAGTAGGATCATTTGCTGCTAATACAGTAGCTACAGTATCATTAAGAGACACTGCTGGTACTTCTGTTAGTGATGGAGATAACTTAGGTGTTGCTCCTGGTAATCAAATAGGTACAGCAAGTGTAAGAGCATTTGAGTATAACGATGGAGTACAGGGTACAGCTAAAGCTCAATATAAACTATACATATTTAATATTAAAATGAGTGCTGGTAAAGCATTTAGGAATACTAGATCAGTACATTTAAATAACAAAGGTACTGGTGATGTTGTATTAGAAAATTCTAGAGCAGTCATTAAAGAGAAAAATTTACTACCTGGTGTTTTTGCAATACCTAGTCCCTCAGTTAAATCAACTTCAGGTTCTAATTTTATTTTTAGAACTCAGCAACAAACTACTGCTACTTCTAATACATTTACTGTAAGTGCAGTAACAGGTGTATTTCCTTATTCAGGAACTTTATCTAATAGTCAAAAGAAAGACTGGGTAATTTATCCAACTCTGGGTGGTGGCTCACATGGTGGACTTGCTAATAATGTACCTATTAATCTTGATGATGTTGCTATAACAGTTTCTGGTAGCTCAGCTACAATTAACTTATCAGGTGCAGTAGGAAGCCCTATAACAAGTACATCCTTTGTTGTAGTACATAATGAAAAGAAAACAAATGTTGCACCTATTAAAAAGACTAAGAAACAAGTATTCATAAAAATAAATTGTAACACCCATGGTACTACAAATAATGGTCCATATAGTTTAGGTTTACCAGATGTTGTATCTATTGATAATGTTTATGTAGGTACTAATTTTAGTGAAAGCAATCCAGATAATAAATCTGGGTATGAGTTAGAAAAGAACGTATTTGAAACTCATTACGGGCTATCTAAGTTAAGTGTTAAATCAGGAACTAATCTTACCACCTCAAATAGAATATTAGTTAAAGCAACAGTTATGCAGGCTGACTCACCAGCAGATGGTAAAGGATTTTATTCTATTTCAAGTTTTAAAGATACTAATGGAACTGATGATTTACCTATTACAGAGATTCCAGTATACGAGAGCCCTAATGGATTAAGAGGGGATCTAAGAAATTTAATTGATGTTAGACCACAAGTTGCTAATACAGCAAATGTTGCTTCTACAGCAAGCGGTGCATCTACAAACCCGGCTGAAACAGAATCTTTTGGAAGCATAGAGCACTTCACTGCAGCTCCTAATCAAATATTTGAGACTGATTTTAACTACTACTTAGGTAGAATAGATAAAATAGCTCTTAATGAGCAAGGGTATTTAACAACTAAAAGAGGTACACCTTCTTCAAGACCTGTTCCTCCTCAAGATATGCCAGGTGCATTAAATCTTGGTACAATAGTTGTTCCTCCTTTTCCTTCTCTAACATCTAAAGAAGCAAGAGGTACTTCAAGACGAAACGAATCAATATCTATTACTCCAGAAAATATTAGACGTTATACAATGAAAGAGATTGGTAAATTTGAAAAACGTCTTAAAAATTTAGAATATTATACTACGCTTTCAATGCTTGAGCAAAAAACTCAAAATATGGCTATTACTGATTCAAATGGTAATGACAGATTTAAAAATGGTATTTTAGTAGATCCAGCTACTGACTTTAATACTTCTGATGTAGACAACAGAGAGTTTAGTATAGGTATAGATCCTACTGCTACTGAATTTGTTCCTAGATTTAGAAAAGAAGATATTGATTTAATTGTAGCTAACACTAATAATGTAATTGAGTTAGACGGTGCATATGTTATGAGCGCTACAGAATCAATTATAATGGAGCAAAGGGTAGCTACAAATCACAGACCATGTACAGAAAGTTTCTTTAAGTTTAAGGGTAAAATTAAAATGAACCCAACTTATGATTCTGGTTATGATGAAACTGTCGTAGGAACTAAAGATATATTTGTTGATAGTTCAGCAGGTATGAATGACCTTTTAGATAACCTTAATGAGTTTTACCCATTAACCAGAACTAATATAGAAAAGATTGGTACTTCAACAGATGTTCAATCAGAGACTGAAGTAACTACAGATACTACCTTCAAGCATTATGGTTACTGGGGTTACGGTGGTTACAATGCCTGGAATAATTACTATGGAAGTTATGGTGGTTACTATGGAGGCTATCATGGAGACTGGTGGGGTGGTAAGTATTATAATCCTTACAGTATAACTACAGAGACAGCTGTAACAACCACAACAACGGCAACTACAGACACATATTTAAAAACTACTCAGCAACTTTCTATGGGGTATGAAAATTCAACCTCACCAGTTGGCGATTTTGTTACTGATGTTTCATTCTCACCATTTATGAGACCTAAAAGAATAAGAGTAATAGCTACTGGTTTAAGACCAGATACACAGCATTATTTCTATTTTGATAATACTGATATTAATGCTAACGTAGCACCTGGAAGTATTGCTGCTATTTCTCTACCTACATATACGTTATTAGATAAACCTAAATACGTATATCGATTTGGTGATTACGGAGATGCAGTCACGACTGATGAGTATGGAGTATTAAAAGCACTCTTTGATTTACCTAAAGAAACATTCTTAGTAGGGGATAGGCAATTAGTTATAGCAGATGTTAATTCATTAACTAATTTAAGTTCAGCTACCTCAACAGCTTCTGATACTTATAATGCATATAACTATAGCGTGGAAAAAGAGAGTATAACTGTAACTACAAGGCAACCTACTTTTGATATTAGTTCATCTGAGTCTACTTTTGAAGAACAAACTATTGATGTAGATATTGATATCACAATTACTAACAGCTATGCTTATAACTGGTGGTGGGATGAATACTATCATGAAAACCTTCTATTACCAGATACTGGTGGTCAGGATACAAGTAATACAGCTTACTATCCATACACAAATAACGATATTATAATTTTAACAGAAGGTGGTGAATCAACTACTGGTACCGGATCTAAGGCAGCAGATGCTATAACCGGTGGCGGCGGTGGTAAGACACGTCATACAAGTGCTAGTAGAGAGCACTTGAAATAGGAGAATAAATGGGCGCAACTAATAAATGGTATAATAAGAGTAGTCTAAACGACGATCCTATTGCACAAACTTTTAGGATTTTACCCGAACACTGTCCCGATTCAGACGGCTTATATATGTCATCTGTAGATTTGTTTTTTCAAAAGAAAGATGCTAAGTATGGTATTAATGTTGATATAAGAGAAGTAAAAAATGGATACCCTTCTAAAAAGGTTTTACAATTTAGTAAAAAGCATCTTCTATCAAAAGAAGTAGCTGTATCTTCAACTGGTGCTACTCCTACAAGAGTAGTTTTTCCTGGACCTGTTTTTTTAAAATCAGGTATGCAGTATGCAGTATGTATTAGACCTGACGCAGGTTCTCCAGATTATAGAATTTGGTTTGCTCAGAAAGGTGAAAATGACGTAGTATCTGGATCACCAATTAACTCAACATGGGGTGATGGTGTATTATTTGTTTCTGCTTCTGATACTTGGGAGCCTCGTTTAGATGCTGATCTTAAGTTTAGAATGTACAAAAGTGTATTTAATGCTAAAAAGACAGGTACTGTTACTTTAACAAATAGAGATTTAGAATTTTTTACTATTAATAATTTATCAGGAACTTTTAGGAATGATGAAGAGGTATATAAAGTACCTTCATCTTTTGCAGCAGGAAATGTAGCTCTAACTAAAACTAGTTCAACCGTAGTAGGAACAGGTACAACCTTTACATCTGATTATGCTGCTGGAGATTCAATAGCAGTACGACAGACTTCAAATTTTGATATTGCTGATGTACTAGAAGTCAAATCTGTAGAAAGTGATACATCTTTAACAGTTTTAGGAGCTCCAAGAGTAGGAATAACTATTGGTAAAGCAGCTAAAGTACCGACAGGTAGAGTACAAAAAGTTTTTTCAAACGCTACTATAACACAAATTACTTTAAAAGATTCAACAGCTATAAGCGGGTCTTATTTTGCTAATAATGATGTTATTAAAGGTACAATTTCAGCAGCTAATGCTGCAATTACTTCTGTAGATAATCGAGTAGTAAATAACTTTCAACCATTTGTATATAAAACTGAGCCAACAGGATCAACCATAACTGCAAATTTTAAAATTTCTGAATCAGCGAACTTAGATAATCAATCTTCTAGTCAGCTTATTAGTGGTGTATCAAATAAAGTTTTTAGTTATGAAGGTGCAGTATTTAGTAAATCAAATGAGATAGTTGGTGGTGGTAAGAAGTCACTAGTTATTACACAAACGCTAAAAACTACTAATGAAAATGTTTCACCTATATCAGATCCAGAAGTAAGTTTAGTACAATCATATCAAAATTTAATTAATAACGATTATACAAATGAAAAATTATTCGGCCTAGGGGCTTCTACTTCTAGATATCTTTCTAAAACTGTTCAGTTAGCATCTGGGTTAGATGCTGATGATCTTGCTGTATATGTTACAGGATATAGACCGGCTAATACAGATATTAAAGCATACTGTATGGTTACGGCTTTAGATGATTCTGATAAATTAATTGATAAGCAATGGACTGAAATGGCTATTTCTCCAGAGCAAGTTAACTTATTTAGTTCTAATGATTCAGCTAATGACTTTAGAGAATTTAAATTTACTATTCCATCTATTCCTACAATAGACGGTACCAACAAACAAACTGGTACTGCAAACACCACAAGTGGTAGTACAACAGTAGCTATTGCTTCTGCAAGTACATATTATAATGCTGGTGATCTAATAATTGTTACTGATGGTATAAAAAATAATTATGTATTAGGTAGAATAGCATCTGCTAATACAACAGCTGTTGTTTTAGATACAGTAGCGGATAAAACATTCTCAGCCGGGCTTCATTATAAAGTTAATGCAGATGAAAAACAATCTGCTGTAGCTTATCCTCAAGGTGATGGAACAGTTAAGTTAAGATATTTTGATAGCGCAGGAGCAGAGCATGAAACATTTGCTTTCTTCCAAATAAAATTAATACTACTATCAGAAACTACAAATAAAGTACCTAGAATAGCAGATATGAGAGCTATTGCGTTAAGCTTATAATGGAAAGAATAAATAAAACAGATGTTCCTTTCTTAGTTAAAGATAATTATAGTGGAGCGGTGCTAAATACTAATGTAGAAGCATTACAGGCTTATAAGGCTAAAAAGAAAAAATTAAATGAAAAGCTTTCTAGAATTGATAAATTGGAAATTGATGTCTTGCAAATGAAAACTGAGATTAAATCTCAAAGCAAAGACTGTCATGAAATTAAATCAATGCTAGTACAGTTATTAGGAAAAATAGATGGCTGAACGTAAATACAAATCCGCTAATGTAGCAACTCAGACAGATACTTTTGGAGCATGGGTAGATAGAACCAACCAAATAGTATTTGATATGTCAGAAGTTGTGGTTACTGCCCAACAGAATACAGTTGGTGGTTCTACTTCTGGTAACGTTGTTATTACTTCTAACGTTTATAATCAAGATACATCTGCCTGGGTTAGTTCAACTGGTGGTATTATTCAAGCTAATACTGTAGCTGCTTTAGATGGTCTTAGAGGTGGTAATGTTCAAGCATCTAATACTCTTTCTATAACATCTAATACTAATATACTAGGCGATACAATTAATGTTGCTTCTCAGTCTACTACTAATACGGTAAGAATAAAAGGTGCTTATACTGATATACAAACAACAAACGTATTTGTAAATAACAGCTTACTTCAAATTAAAGGTGATGTACATATTAACAGTACGTCTTCTAATACTTCTCTTAACTCTACTGCTACTCATGTAACTGGAACAACTTTTGATATTAATTCAGCAACCGTTGATATGGACGGTACTGCTCTAACAGCTGATTATAACGATATTACTTTAACCGCTAATGACATAACAGTTAAAGCTGATGGATCTACAACTGTCTTAGATTTAAATGGAGACGGCACAGAAGCAAATCTTACTTTATCTGGAAACTTATTAACAGTTAATTCAGATGAATCTTTATTTAATGCTAATGTAATATTAGGTAGTGCAAACTCTGATACTGTTTCGTTTAACTCTGAAGCAGATACTGGTTTAAATCCTGTATCTAATGCATTGTCCCTTGGTCTAACAGACGCTAGATGGAACCTTAATAGTAATACAGTAAGTGTATCAAACACACTATCAGTAACAGGGAATGCAACGTTTGCTTCTGATGTAGACTTAGGTAATGCATCTGCAGATACTATTTCTATTAATGGTAAAGTTGATACTAATATAATACCTACATCCAACTCTAAAGTTCTTGGTGCTACAAATGCAAGATGGGATGTTAATGCAGAAGATATAAACGTAAGCAAAACATTACTAGTTACAGGTACAGGCGATTTTAGTAATACACTTGATGTAGTAGGAGCAGGAACATTTAGTAATACTATTGCTGTAACTAATACAGCTACATTTAGTAATACTATCACAGTTACAGGTGCAGCTACTTTAAGTAATACTTTAGCGGTAACAAATACAGCCACTTTCAGTAATACAGTAGGTGTTACTGGGGCAACTACTCTAAGTAATACCTTAGCAGTTACTAATTCTGTATCATTTAGTAACACTTTAACTGTCGCAGGAAATGCAGTATTTACTACAGCAGCAAATGTAGGTGGATTATTAAGAGCTAAAAGTAATTTAATAGTAACAGGTACAGCAAATGCTTCAGTTGCTATTCATGTTGGTTCAGCAAATACTAAAGTTAAGTTATCTAATAATAGCATAGCAGTAGGTAACAATGCATCAAATTCAAAATTAACATCAACAACTATATCAACAGGTGGTACTTTAACTGTTGGTGGAGTCTCTACTTTAAGTGGAAGTAATACAGATATAGCAGGACATACTATAGTATCCTCAAATGTAGTTGTAGGTAATGTAGAATTAAACGCCGGGCAAATAACTGTTGGTGACGCATCTACTAATGTAGTTATAGATGATAGCGGTAATATAAATGCCGATGGAAATATACAAGCAGTAGGAGGATCTCTTTCTGGTCAGTTAGGAGTAACTGGAGCAGTAGCAGGATCTAATACTGGAACATTTACAGGTGCTTTAGCTACAAGTAATACATTTACTGCAAATGGATTATCAACTCTTAAGAAAGGTTTAACAGTTACTGGTATAGCTAACGTATCAAGTACATTAAATGTAAGCGGTGGGTTAAACGTAACTGGTATTCTAGATCTTAATAATAGATTAGAAGTTGAAAGTAATGCTACGTTCCAAGATTCAATAACAGTAGCAGACAATTCTATATTCAGTAAAACTTTAGCAGCAGGAAACACAACAGTAACAGGTTTTGTAAATGCTACAACCACAATGGAATCAGGTGGTAAAATTACCGTAGGTGGTAATGCAGATATTACAGGTTCAATGACTTTTGGTACTTTAAAGTCAGCAATAGTTCATACTGGTGCTACAGCTAATTTAGTATCAGGCGAATTATATATTACAGATACTGGAATAACAGCTACACCAAATACTACATTTAATGATGATGTAACTATTGTTGGTGATTTAGAAGTTCAAGGTTCAACATCTTTATCTTCTAATCAAGCTTTATCATTGAATGTAGCATCAATGACAACTTTATCAGTATCAGCTGAGTCAACCTTAGATGGTACTACTACTATTGGTAATGGTTCAGGCACTGAAAATTTATTTGTATATGCACCGGTTGGTAATACAACCGTTGGATTAATACCAGGCGCTAATGGAGTACCTTTAGGAACAAATTTAAAACGATACGAATTATTTGCTAATACAGCTAATATAGTTTCAATAGCAGTTGGTTCACAAATTATTCCTAAATCTAATACTGTAGGCCAAACACTTGGTACAACGTCTAAACGATTTGTAATTACAGCTAATACAGGAAACTTCTCAGGACTATTAACTGCAACAAGTGGTGCTTCTGTTACAGGTATTGCAAACATATCAAGTACATTAAACATTGGCGCTAACGTCAACTTATCAACAACAAAAATTACTGTAGGAACTAGTTCGGTAAATACAGCAATTACTTCTTCTGGCATCGATGCAGACGGAACATTAGCAGTAGGAGGCGCAGCAACTCTATCAAGTACTTTAGGTGTTACTGGAGCTGCAACAATGAGTTCATCAGCTAACGTAGTAGGCGATTTAAGTGTTCATAGCGATCTTAAAGATGAAGGAGGCAATGCATTTAGGGTTTATTACGCTAACGGATCGGTTGCTTGGCCGGCGTAGAGGGGAGGGTTAGATTATGCCAAATCCTCTCAAAATGCGAACCCACGCTAACGGTATTTACAATAATGGCGTTCAAGTAACTACTAATGCAGAGCTTGATTTTCTATCAAAAAAATTATTAACTTTATACGCTTCTGAGTCTGGAGCTGGAGACAATACTGGTGATCTAAATATAGATTCACTAGGTACTTCTGTAGGAGTATTTGAGGATAATTTTGCTACTTCCGAAACTGGAACACATCCTTATACTGGATCTACTTCAACAACCACTTATACATTTAAACAAAACAATTCAACGGCTTCAGAGAGTTCAATACACCCTTTAATTACTCATGACGGTACGGGTAACCCTGGGCATATTAGAGTAGTATCAGATGCTGAATTAAATGTAGTAATGGATCTTGCTTTAGCAGATATAGCAAAAGCAAATTCTACTGCAGCAGGTACAGGGACTTATTACATAAGTGAATCAGCTCCTTCTATTGCTGGTACATGGGTAGCACAAGATAATTTCTATGATGAGATAACTAATAATGCTAATGATGATAGCTCTAAGACCACTTACAAGCTATGGAGAAAGACTTCTTATGATAACTCACCATCAGATATAAAGTTACTTAAGCAAGTAAATGGTACTCTTAAAGTTCAAACTGATAATGAATTAGAAAATTTAACCTCAAGACTAAGAAATAGAATTATTGCAACTGGTATTGGTACCTATAAATTTCAAACATCTGCTCCAGGAACAGGTACATGGGTAGCTAGAGGAACTGCTACTGATAGAAATCCTGTAATTTCAAGTATACAATATACAGGTACTTATTCAGCTAACTACTCTAGACAATTTTCAAGACAATTTGGTAGACAGTTTTCAGCTCAATACACTAGAGGCCAATTTAACAGACAATTTGCTAATCAATTTACTAGAATATATACTGGACAGTATGCAAGAAATTTTACTAGAGAATTTTTAAGATCATTTTCAAGGGCTGTTATAGGATCACAATTTTCTCGTGGTCAATATACTAGAATATATTCAGCACAATACGCAAGACAGTTTAATAGAGTTTTTACTGCGCAATATCAAAGGCAGTTTGCAAGAACATTTTCAGCACAATACGGTAGACCATACAATAGCCAATTTACTAGACAGTTTGATGGCTCAGCTTATACGAAAACATATGCTGGAACATATAGCAGAGGCAATCAATTTACCAGACAATTCCAAAGAGTATATGCTGGAACATATGGAAGATCATTTATAAGATCTCAATATACTAGAATTTACTCAGCTAACTATGCAAGAATTTACTCAGCTGATTATGCAAGACAGTTTACCAGAATTTATTCTGCTCAGTATGGTAGGCAATTTACAAGGGTAGGTATAACTGTAACTTATGATAGATCATTTACAGGAAGTTTTAATCGTGGTTATGAAGCTCAATTTGCTAGATCAGGTTTAGCTTTTGGTTACAATGCTGACCATGGAGAGACTAATGGGTATGGTCAACCTTATGCGCGAGAAGAGCCCTATTTTGGACCTCCTACACAATTTCCACCAGCCGATAGAGATGGTACACAATATTATAGAGGGTTTGTTTACACCCGTAGCTCTAATGTATATTCAGGTGATCTTGGAGGGTTACCTCCTGTATCAGGTATATACAAAGGTTTTTCAAGGCTTCAACAATATTTTAGATCAAATGATGTAGGCAGTCCACCATATCAAGTTGTTTATTCTCGTCAGTATATTAGAGCAGCATACACAGGTTATTCATTTGGACCTGGTTATTCAGTTACATTTTATGGTCAATATACTGCTAATTATGATAGAACAACACCTGGACCTAATTACTCAGACGGTCAATATGCAAGAACCACACCTGGGCCATCTTATGCAAGAGCAACTCCAGGACCGCAATATACTCGTGCTTCGTATACAACTAATTATGATAGATCAACACCTGGACCTCAATATAATGGTCCGCAATATGCTAGAACTACACCTGGTCCAAATTACAGTGATGGTCAATATACTAGATCAACACCAGGACCCCAATACACGGGACAATTTACTGCTAATTTTTCTGCTGATTACTCAGTAGCATTTTCAAGAGGCACTCAATACGCTATACAATTCACAAGAATTGTAACCGGTCCACAATATACAGGTCAGTTTACTCGTGGACAGTTCACAGGGCAATATACTAGTGAGATTGTAGGGCCCAACTATACTGATGGTCAGTATACTAGTAATTACGCAGGGTCAAGAGAAAGACAATATGCTGGTGCCACAGTAACAGGAAGTTTTACAACTACTACTAAGACCTTATGGTTAAGAGTTGCATAAATAAATAAATAACATTACAAGATTAAGGAAAAGTGAACTTTGAGTAATCCATTAAAAATAAAAGTTAGTAGTGGTTCGAGTGTAAACTCAACTAACTTCTCAGGTCTGCAGGAAATGACTAATGCAGAAATGGATTATGTCACTAATATTGTACTTGAAGATTTTGCCTCTAGTAATGTAGTAACAGGTGATCTTAATATTACTACAGGAACTTCTATAGGATCTTTCGTTGATACAAGAAGAACAGAATCTATTGGTACTCATCCTGCAACCGGATCTACTAATACTGTAACAACTACCTTCTATCAAAATGTTACTGCTATATCTGAATCAGGTTTAGTAAGACCGTTAGGCTATTCTAGTTCTTCAGTAAAAGAACAAACAGATACAGATTTAAATAATTCAATTATTAAATATGCCTTAGATAAAATAGCTAATACTTCCAATTATGCTACAGGGCAGTATTATTTTGGTACCGCAGCACCTTCTGGAGGGACTTGGGCTACCAAAGCGACCGTTACTGATACAATTACTCATAATGCAGGAACAAATCAAACATATAATTTATATCGTAAAACAGATGATGGAATAAGTTATACTAATATACCTACTGTTAAGTTAGATGGATCTCTTATTAAGCAGATGTCTACTGCTGAAATTAAATCATTAACTCAAAGATTAAGAAATAGAATTGTAGCTACTGGTGTTGGTACTTATAAACTACAAGTAAGTGCTCCAGGAACTGGTACATGGTTACAAGTTAGTGACAGTCTAATCGATCAGGTAGCTGATAATACTTCTCAACAATACTCTAATCAGTTTACTGGAAACTTTAGTAGACAGTTTACTAGACAATTCTCAGCTCAATATACAAGACAGTTTGCTAGGTCATTTACAGCTCAATATACTAGGTCTTTTAATAGACAATTTACATCTCAATATACTGGACAGTTCACCAGGATATATTCTGCTCAATACGGTAGACAGTTTACAAGGCAATATACTTCTCAATACACAGGCCAGTTTACTAGAATATACTCTGCAGCTTATGGAAGAGCTTTTAATAGACAATTTACCGGTGACTACGCAAGACAGTTTACTAGAATATTCTCTGCACAATATACAAGAGCATTTGCAAGAATATTTACTGGCGATTATTCTAGACAGTTTACTAGAATATTCTCAGCAGGATATGGAAGACAGTTTGCAAGAAGTTATGCTGGCCAATACGCTAGACAATTTACAAGAATTTTCTCTGCAGGATATGGTAGACAATTTACTAGACAATATACATCAGGCTATTCTAGAACTACTCCAGGACCTCAATACACAAGAGGTCAATTTGCAAGACTAGTAGTAGGTAGCCAATATACTGCCAACTATGCAAGAATTACTCCAGGTCCTCAATACACAAGAGGACAATTTGCTAGATTAATTACAGGACCTAACTATACAGTTAACTATGCAAGAACAACTCCAGGACCTCAATACACAAGAGGTCAATTTGCCAGATTAGTAGTCGGTCCTAATTACTCTGCAGGATATTCAAGAGCAACTCCAGGACCAGCTTACTCAGATGGTAACTATGCTAGAATAACACCTGGACCTAATTACACTGTTAACTATGCAAGATCAACTCCAGGTCCTAATTATTCAGACGGGTCATATACAAGAGCTAGACCTGGTCCTAACTATACAGTTAACTATGCCAGAATAACACCAGGTCCTCAGTATACTAGAGGTCAATTTGCAAGATTAATTACAGGGCCTAACTACACAGTTAACTATGCAAGAACTACACCTGGACCTAATTACTCAGATGGGTCATACACAAGATCAAGACCGGGTCCTAATTATACTGTAAACTACGCTAGAACTACACCTGGTCCTAATTACAGTGATGGGCAATACACAAGATCAAGACCAGGACCTAATTATACTGTTAACTATGCTAGAATAACTCCGGGACCTAATTATAGTGATGGACAATATACAAGATCAAGACCTGGTCCCAACTACACAGTTAACTACGCTAGAACAACTCCGGGACCTAATTATTCGGACGGGTCGTATACAAGATCAAGACCGGGTCCTAATTACACAGTTAACTATGCCAGAATAACACCAGGTCCTAATTATAGTGATGGACAATATACAAGATCAAGACCAGGACCTGCGTACGCAGTCAATTATGGTAGAGTATACACTGGCTCATATAATAGAGCTAGACCAGGACCTGCTTACGGTGTACAG
>Ga0181400_1000061_pt1 | contig 38233 bp, 55 predicted proteins | sample 23SPOviralmetaG_FD_130129 | JGI IMG/M metagenome (GOLD analysis project Ga0181400, IMG submission 130129) | Marine viral communities from the oligotrophic San Pedro Time Series (SPOT) site, San Pedro Channel, CA, USA - 23 SPOT_SRF_2011-06-22 | ecosystem: Environmental > Aquatic > Marine > Strait...
GACGAATATAGTCAAAAACTTATTAGTATGCGGATGGAAGGCTATACTTTCGCCGAAATAGCCGAAGAAGTCGGTGCTCAGTCCTTGGGTAAAGTCCGCAACCATATCTTATCAATTCAGGAACAATTAGCTTCGTAACACTCCCGACGCTAGGTATTAATAGTCAGGGTAATCCCGGGATACTGCATCGGCGCATAGCACCCAAAGGAATTTTTTTATCCCAAGATTTTTTTCTCCAGTATTTTTTTTCCAAGAGTATAATAGTATATGTCAGACAACTACAAATATCCACGTATCCCTATAGATAGTTCGGATCCGTATCACCAGTATCTCGAAAGACATAAGAAGAAGCACGGCATGGCAAGGTTCACCACTCGTGACACTGAGAGTGGAAAGCTATATAAAGCCGAATGGGCTATTGAGTCCTTACTAAAGAAGCATCCGAAGAACAAACAGTTTGATACTATAGAAGAAGTTGAACGGTATATCAAAAGGATATTGAATTCCAATACATGGGCTAAATTATCGAATCGACGGAAATGTTTTGTAGGTTTTAAAAAGAAGAATGGTCGTGGTTTTGCGGGTCGGGCCTTTGGTGGTTATATAGAACTCGATCGAAAGAATGGTAATTCTTTATACGTGCTCCTGCACGAGTTAGCACACGAAGCTGGTGCTATGCATCACGGAAGAACATTCCGAAATAACCTCCTTGCTCTGGTCGGAGCCTTCCTGGGTTCCGATATAAAGAGAGCCCTCAAGAAAGAGTTTCGAAAGCGAAACCTCCGAGTCGGAAAGCCTCCGAAACCTCTGTCAAGGGAGAGCTGGGAGAAAAGGCGAGAGCAAGCGAAACAAATGAGGATGGCACGGTATAATCAATCAGGAGTAAACTGATATGACATTATACGAGAAAATTGAAGAAGCTTTCATGGAGATTGCAACATCAGCAACACCTGGTAATAATGCGGTGTTAGGAGCAACCAACTATGTTCCACAGAGACTCGCAAAGATTGCAACTCAAATTGCATATGAACATATTGATGATGAAGAACGAAAGGAATGTAAAGATGTTGTCACAGGCGCATAAATACGTACACGATTCATGGAACTATATCTTTGACCATGAAAAGAGTCCACTCAAGAATATACCGGATATTGGTGTAAGACATATGGTTCTACAGATGTTGGCATACATGTGGGTTGTGGCCTTTGCAATCTTCATTGGTAGTCTGAATGGTATTGTATGGTCATTACTCGGACACATTGCCTTGATCGTAGCGGTCACAGTCACGGTTGCTACTTACAAAGTAGCCGAATCCAAGCCAGATACACTCTTACGTATGGCTGGTTCTCTTGGTCGTTCTTCTGATGGCGAGCATGAATGAGTCTACATGAAGAAATGATTGCAGCCGATGGTCTTCAGTATGAAGTACGTAACTATCGGAAAAAGAACCAGTACTCATGGAACTGGTCATGCAATGTATGTGGTGATAGTGCCACAAACCTTCGTAAAGCTCGCTTCTGGGTTGATGCCAAACAACAATCATTAGTATGTCACTGTTTTAACTGTGGTTACAGTGCACCATTCACCATGTACTTGCGTGATCACCATGCTCATTCATATGAATCATTTCGCAGATCCACTATCAAAGACTCGGCACCAACCATCTTCGATCTCGATCGAATCTTTAACCGTAAAGGAGTATCAGATGATACTCTTTGTCATCTCTTCTATGTAGACAAGTATCCAGACCGTAAGCAATGGCTTGACACGCTTGTCCAGAAAAAAATCAAACTCAAAAAGTATAACATTAACAGACTCATACAACTTCATGGAGTAAAACATGTCAAAGAATGATCGTCGTGCTATCGAAGTACTTGAAGAATGTGCTGACCTTATGCGTGCTAAAGGTCAAGCATACAATCGTGTACCACAAGCCGAATACTACCCACACGGTGTCTTGTCTATATGGACAATGATGCATCAAAAAATGACCCGCATGAAATCCTTAATGGATCATGATGGAGAGAATCAGTACGAAAGCATGGAAGATAGTGCTCGTGATCTGATTAATTACACAGCCTTCTTGATTGAATTCATGGAAGGCAAAATGGATGGGCAATGAACAAAAAAGAAGCCGCAGAGCTCGTGAAAAAGTACGAAAAGCTCGTCAACGAAGGCAAGCATCCAGAACTCAAAGAAAAAATTGAAGAAGCACGTACAATTTTAGCACGCCACTATTTAAAAGTATTTAGGAGAATGCGTTGAATACACCAGCAAAAGAAATGTCATTCACAAAAGAAGATTATGGATTGATTGACTATAAATTTAATGAAGGAGCACTGATTGATGAGCTTCGTTCTTACATCAATGCCACATATGATGGTCACTATAGCAAAAACAAATTCCAATCAACTGAATTTATCATTGATTGTGGACACGGTATGGGTTTTGCTTTAGGTAATGTACTTAAATATGCACAAAGGTATGGTAAGAAAGATGGTCACAATAGAAAAGACCTTATGAAGATCTTGCACTATGCCTTGATTGCACTTTCAATTCATGATATGGAGAATGATGATGAATAAATGGACCGCGATTATTGCTGGACTTACTCTCGCTAGTTGTACGATATATACTACACCTGCGCAATCAGAAAATTACATTAAGTTCGGCTATAAAGTCGAAGATAGTAACACAAAGAGTTTCAATGGCCACCAGAAATGGGCATGGGAACCTGAAGGTAAAGACTTTCAACTTGAAACAGAAACCAACATTTATAAAACTGCGGTCAACGGTGAAGATCTTACAGATCGTGCAGATGGTGAGTACGAATTCATTCTGAATTTTACAGATCGCCATTATGGTATCGCAAACTTTGGATTTAACTACAACGCCAATCGTTTTATTGGTGAGTTTCGACCACATACTGGTATTGGTTGGGGTTGGAAGTTCTTTCGTAATGATAAATGGAAAATGTCACATGAGTTTACTGTAACTCAAATGGGTACTGAAGACTACAGCGAACTTGTATGGCGTAATTCTACATGGATTCGTTATAAGTTTGTCGATTCACCTATCAGTATCACCAATAAACACTTGCGTGAAAATGGTGATTACCATGAGTTGAGTAAGAATCAATTCAGTATTGATTATCGTGTCAGTAAGAACATTATGTTTTCATTGAACGATCTTTATATTTCTGATGATGCTGAAGAAGAATACAGTGTAACTTATATGTCTCTAGGATATACGTTTTGAGTTCATTCGAAAATTTTGCAATGCTGGTTGGCTTAGTAGGCATTGCTATCGTGATTAGTGTTCTTCTGGAAAACAAAAAATGATTTGGTATTTTGGTATAATACTATTGTTATTAATAATGATTAGATTTGGAGATATTGATGTCAGATAATTGGGTACAAGATATGGAAAACTTTCACAACCACCATGGTGTGAGACAAGCCGTATCTTATTTAGATGAAGAACAACTTCATCAGTTCCTTGTCTTTCGCTTAGCTTTTCTTAAAGAAGAACTAGATGAAACATTCAAGGCATTTAAAGAAAAAGATGAAGAAGAAATTGTAGATGGTCTTATTGACCTTTGCGTTGTAGCAATCGGTACACTCGACTTATTTAAAGTAGATGCTACTAAGGCATGGAATGAAGTACTTCGTGCCAATGTAACTAAAGAAGTCGGTATCAAACCGGAACGTCCAAACCCGCTGGGCCTGCCGGATCTTATTAAACCTGCGGGATGGAAAGCACCATACCATGGCGGAAATACTGGAATTCTCTCCCAAGCCACGACTCGGAAAAAATAGCATGACTCCAACTGTGCGAGATATTCGAGCACACTTCATCAACGAGTTATTACACGAAAATTACACTAAAGATAGAAATGGTGGTAAAACCATTGAACTCATTGGTGCATGCTTTGTTGCAGATGAACCTGCAATCTTCGGTACACCTAGTCCTCAATATATTCAAGCAGAACTTGATTGGTATATGTCACAGTCGACAAACATCTATGACATCTATCCGGATAATAAACATAAAGAACCGCCAAAGGCTTGGCAAATGACTGCCAATCCACATGGCGAAATCAATTCGAACTATGGTTATTTGATTTTTGATGATAGGTTCTACAATCAATATGATCGTGTATTTGATGAGCTTGAAAATAATCCTGATTCACGCCGTGGTTCTATGATTTACACACGTCCATCTATCTGGACTGAGTTCGATGATAATGGCAAAAATGATTTTATTTGTACAAACTCAGTAACATACTATATTCGTAATGGTATGCTTCATGCTGCAGTACAGATGCGATCTAATGATGTTGTCTTCGGCTATAAGAATGATTATGCATGGCAAAAGTTTGTACAAGAAATGCTTGCTAATGATCTGAAAGTAGAAGTAGGTCAAATCATTTGGCAAGTTCAAAACCTTCATGTTTATTCTTCACACTTCCATCTCGTAAATTAATTCACTCTTATAGTATAATCTATATATGATAAACAAAAAAGAAAAATTAATCCTAATCGATTGCGATGGCGTCCTTTTGGATTGGAAGTTTGCGTTTCAAACCTGGATGGAAACAATGCATGGCTTTGTTCCCAGTGACTCAGATCAATATGAGATTGCTGGTGCATATGATATGAACCTAGCTCGCATGGAAGATTACATTATTGAGTTTAATAACTCAGCATCTATCGGCTTTCTACCACCACTCAGGGATGCAGTGTATTACATTAAACAATTACACAAGATGCATGGCTTTCAATTTCATATGATTACTTCTCTCAGTGAACAACGGCATCCACAACAATTACGAGAGCAAAATGTGGAGTATCTTTTTGGTAAGAACATAGTCACCCACTATAAATACCTAGATACTGGTGCACCTAAGGATGAGATACTCAAAGATTATCAAGGTTCAGAATGTTTTTGGATTGAAGATAAATTAGAGAATGCTCAGCATGGAGAAATCTTTGGATTAGATCCAATCCTTATTGCACATGATTATAATAACAATGACACTGACATTCCAAGATTTTGGAAATGGAAAGATGTCTATCAACACATTTTGGAAACCTTAGGACATGACACTTAGAATTACACCTATCAATTCAATAGGTAGAAAAACAAGAGATTATCATGGCATCGATTTTGATTCTGATGCAACGCGTCTTAAAACAAAAATTTACTACAACGGAAATGGCGAAGCTCGTGTTCTGTCAGAAAAGTATTCGTTAGAAGCTATCAATCAAATCATGGACTCGATTGATACTGACAAAGAACAAACTATCACGGCTACCCCAGCAATTTCCAAGGTATCTAAAGACCGCGTTTGGCTCACAGATCATAATGAAAAGTATAACAATATAGAGACGCCGGATTATGGTAACTCTGATGCGTACGCATTGAGATATTGTTTAGCTCAAAGTCATGCGACTGGCTGGTGTACGCAGGCTGGTGTCAATACGTTTGATATAAATCAATCCCTTAATCGAGTAATCATTTCTAACCTTGATACGCCGTATAGATATGCTTCTATCGATCTTTCTGGTGGTCCAGTCGTTTTTACATTTAATGATATGCCTGAAAAACAATCTGATCATTATGTCACAGTACAATGGTTTGATATGTTTGGTAAGCATGTAGGTTTTCAACACATATGTGATGGTGATACAACAGTCGCAGTGTGTAAAGAAGGTGATTCAGTAGATGGTGTGGATCATACACAAATATTGCCTGAAACATATGGTGTCGGTCTTGTAAGAGTACAACGAATTGTATCTCATCATTGGACTGCTCCTACTGCTAACATAATCGGTACTCGCACCGCAGATAATGTAAGTATGTGGAACGTGAATCCAAATGACTATGGTTTACCACTCAATGTAGGTACATCTGGCGAGTCTGTAAGATATATGCTCAATGCCATGGATCCTGATGATTTTACGGCATACACTGACAAGCTTCTTGAATATATCATTGATGATCTTAATGATGATGATACTGCCATTGCAAATGAATTTGCAAATAGTGAAAGCATTACTCAATCCTTCAGGGTTAACGTAGTTGAAACTATGAAGAACGAACAAGACGGGTCAAGACTTTCTAATGGTTGGGTTCGTAGAACATATGAAGACTACAATGATAGTGACTGGATGGAAGCTGCTTTCAAACAAAGAAATGGTATTTGGTTACTTCCACTCAATCTAGATTCTTGTGGAGTAGAGTACGGAACACTTTATTTCCCAAACAATGAATTTTATTTTACAATGCCAACCGTCAACGCATCTTATTTTTGGTCATTTACAGTATATAACAAACTAAACTATATGGATAGTACACGTGAATATATTGGATCACAATTAGGACTCACACCTGGTCCTGATGGTTACAAGATTTTTGTAACCCGAAATCGTCCAGCAAATCTAGACAATGCTGCAGGTGAATATTGGTTACCTACAACAGACACATCGCATAGAGTGGTGTACCGTGTATACGGTAGTGATGGTAATCGTGTAGAAAACATAAGTAAAATAACATTATTGTAAAGGTAAAATTATGAGCAAGCGAATCTCAGCATATAAAATCCTCAGCGAACTTTGTGAAGAGGCCATCTTCTGGCACCAACTTCCCAACGTTGATGAGGTAATTAAATACATTGCAACTGTTTCAGACTTTAAACATCTGGATAAGCGTGAAATTACAAAAATTATGGACAGGGTGATGACTAGTTATGCGGCTGAAGGACGACAGTAAATTAATCCATACATCAGTAGGTTTTCTTGGACTCGGTAAATTGGGTGGACCAGTTTTCGAAGCAATGTCTGAGAACTATAGAGACTGTGATGGATACGATCCGGTATTTACACCGGAAAAAACAGTAGAAGAAGTTGTGAAAGATAAAGACCTTGTCTTTATTGCAGTACCAACACCACACGAAAAAAGATATGATGGTTCGGAACCAACATATGATTTACCGGTAAAAGATTTTGATTACACAATTCTGAAAGAAGTGTTGATTGAGCTCGATCAGATTCTTGACAAAAGAACTTTGGTATGTCTCATTAGTACTGTGCTTCCAGGCACAATCAGAAATCAATTGATGGAGTATGTAAACAACTACAGGTTTGTATACAACCCATACCTCATTGGTATGGGTACGGTGAAAGATGACTTCTTCAATCCTGAAATGATGATTATTGGATCTGATAATCCTGAAGACATGGACGAACTGAAAATGTTCTATGACCCAATGATGCCAAAAGAAACTCGTTGGGAAATGGGTACAATTGAAGAAGCAGAATGTATCAAAGTTTTCTACAACACATTCATCAGCGCAAAACTTGGTTTGGTCAACATGATTCAAGATGTTGCTCATAAAGTTGGTAATATCAATTCAGAGAATGTTGCTATGGCTTTAGCAAACTCGACATATCGAATCATGAGTCCAATGTATATGAAACCTGGTATGGGTGATGGTGGACCATGTCATCCACGTGATAATATTGCCTTACGTAAACTCGCTCAAGATCTTGACCTTGGTTATGATTTGTTTGCAGAGATTATGAAAGCCCGTGATATGCAAGCCAAAAACATGGCAGATTTCTTATCACAGTTTGATATGCCAGTTGTAATAATGAATCGCAACTTTAAACGTGAGACACAGCTTGAAGATGGTTCTCCATTTACATTGGTTGGTTCCTTTATTGATGATGTACAGTATGAGCATGTTTCTGCGGTTCCATCAGTATATCTCTATGGCTTTGGAGTTAATGAAGAAGATTGGGCACCATGTAGTATAATTGTAGATGTAACACGCCAATATGTAACAAAGCGTGATGACATTCGAGTCATTCATTATGGAGATACGAGTTGCGTAAACTAAAAATTAAGAAGTCGCCTGGACAAAAGCCAAAGTTGCCAAAAGGTCAATATGGTTTTGTCATTGGTAATGGTACATCTCGTAAAGATATGGACATTAAGATGCTATCAGAGTATGGTATCATCTTTGCTTGTAACTGGTTTTTCAAGAAAGAGTTCAGACCACATGTATTAATTGCATCAGATGAACCTATTACTAAAACTATTCTCAAGGTGCATGAAACATATTCACGCCGCAACTGGTTTTACACATGGTTTCCAAAGCCTGGAACTGGTGCAAAGAAAATTCCAACACCAGAAAAATTTGCGGCTGGTCCATCAGCAACATTTATTGCAGCACATACATATGAATCACCTAAGATCTTTTTGATTGGCATGGATTTCTTTGGTTTTGAATCACCTAAAGATATTAACCAACCAGAAAATAATGGTGTAATGAATAATTTATATGAAGGTGAAAAGCATTATGCCAAACCACCTGAAGATAAAGAGAAAGTAAATGGTGCACCAACATTTCGTAATTGGCAAAGGCGTTATCAGTGGATTATTAAAAACTTTCCACAGATTGAGTTCTATCACGTAAATCCATTTGAAGGTAAATCACCACCACGTTTGGTTGGCTTTGACAACTTTCATCAAATTACATATGAGAATTTACTTGAACACCTTGAGAACGATGCAGATCTGCTTGATATTAAAGAAGTTACACCTGATGATAAAGCCAATGCATATGCTCCGAATCCAGATGATGAGAGGTCTGTGATTGAAAGACAACTCGCTGGCCAAGAAAATATTATTTATGAAGATGTTCTAACACCACAACAAGTATGGGATATCAGAAAAGGTGCATTGGCTGAGCAAATGAAAATGGGTCCAGTTGAATCAAAGGATGCTATGCTTCAATTGGAAATAGGTCAACATATTGTTATGATTCCATGGCTTGGATATATTGAAAATGGTCATGCTAAATTGCCTACTGAAAAGATGATGCGAATCGCTTTTAAAGAGGAATACAAAGATAGACCAATTCCACAAAGGTTTTTACAACAACAAACACCACCGACTCTTGTTCCACCTCCACCACCTAAGAAAAAGAAGCTTGGCGGCCTTCCACCGCCCCCATCCGTATAAATAATGTATGATATTAAAATGGCTTGTGTTATTAACAGCACTCACTGTGTCCGTAGTAGCGGCATGGTATTCAATCGCTGGATTGGCAGCAATCTTCGCTGCTGCAGTAATACCTGTCATAATTATGGGAGCAGCTCTTGAAACTGGTAAACTGGTTGCAGTCACTTACTTACACCGTTTCTGGGATGAAGCTCCTAGGCTATTGCGTGGTTATCTTACTTTCGCTGTTGCTTTCCTCATGTTCATCACATCGATGGGCATCTTCGGATTCTTGTCGAAAGCACACATCGAACAGACCTCAATCGTCGGAGATAACGGTGTGCAAATTGCAAGACTTGACGGAAAAATCGAGCGAGAACAAAGACAAATCCGAGACGCAGAAAAAGTCATCGGACAGCTCGACCAACAAGTCCAAAAGCTCATCGACTACGACCGCATCCGCGGACGTCAAGGAGCTTTGGCTACGAGAGCTGATCAAAAGCCTGAGAGGGATTCGCTCGCGATAATCATCTCTACGGCTGAAGATAGTATAGACAAATTAGAACAAGAAAAATTAGTACTTGACAAGGAACAAATTGCGATAGAAGCGGAAGTCGGCCCTATCAAGTACATTGCAGAATTAGTATACGGCGAAACTGACCGATCAATATTAGAAGATGCAGTTAGATGGGTAATCATCGTGTTGGTGATTGTATTTGACCCATTAGCGGTTGCGTTATTGATTGCTTGGAACGATATTATTAAGCGTGAAAGGACTTCAAGAAAGGTTGAAGTTACTGAGCCAAAAAGTTTTGAGCAGATCATGGAAGAAACACCAGACTTCTTTACAAAAGTTGCAGAAGTTCTAGGTGGTGAATCTGAAGAGGCTATTGAAGTACCAGAAGAAGTACTTGAACAAATGCCTTCAGGTTCTTGGCGGAAGAAGAAAAAGAAAACCGGCGGCCAGTAACTCAAATTTGAGTTATGGATCAGTTTATGATAATCCTATTAGAATTCGGGCTACCAGTCGCGGCAGCCGTTGTAATGGGAATCTTTATTTACATCATCTTAAGATATATCCTATCATCAATCGTTGGACAAGTTCAAGGTATGGAAGGTATTGTCAAAGCTCTTGACAATCGAGTCAAAACCATGAACAACGATATGATTAAACTAGACATCCTTATATCTCATACATTGGATTTAACACCTGACGCGGAAAGAATATCACGCGCAGATGGCAAGGAGGATGCAAGACGTGACTGATAAAGCAAAAGAAATGTTTCGCAAATCTATTGGACCATACTTATGGTCTGGTCAAGATTTGTTAAAAGCAGCAATCTTAGGAATTGGAATCGGAGTCTTAATCGGATGGATGTTGTAACTATACTTCAACAGTATGGCTTTCCAACTTTAGCAGCCATTGCAATGGGTTACTTTATCTTCTTTGTGTATAACTTTATTACAAAAGAAGTAAAGGTGAAGCTGAGTGAGATGAATGTAGTTCTCATCGGTCTGATCGATAGGATCAGAATGCTGGATAACGATCTAATTAGACTACGTTCTAAGATCGACACAGCAATAACATTGAAAGAAAAAAATGAAAAGCGTAAGTAAGATACTTTTCTTTCTCGCACTAGCATTTCCTGTATATGCTAGCGAGTTGACATATGATTTTGGAAATCCAGCATTTAAAGGAAATGGTGGTTACTCAACGCACGTATTGAGTATTGAACAATTACAGTATCAAAGAAAACAACAAGTCGAAGACGAGCTTAAAGCCGAACAAGCCCGTCTCGAGAGAGAAGAGAATAGTAAAACTATAAACAAATTCGTTGCAAACGTAGAGTCTCGAATCTACGCCAATCTTTCCAAACAATTGGTTGATAATATGTTTGGTGAGAGTTGTAATTCAAGCACGGAAGATTGCCCGTTGAGTGGTACAGCTACCGTTGAAGGTGCTGAGATCTATTGGGTTCGTGATACTACAGCAGAAACAATCTCTCTTACAGTGACTGCAGATGATGGAACTATCACTGAACTTGTAGTACCTATTGGAGACTTTGCCTTTTAGGAGTTCGGATGAATAAACTTTCCACCATAATTGCGAGTCTTGCACTTTCAGCTTGTACATCACTAACGGTTTTTGATGATACAGTTGGTAATGCGCCAGTTACGGTGGGTATCTCACTTCCAACTCATGAAAGATTGGTGAGTTTGCCTGAGATCGATGGACCAGTTATTACTATTTCAGTTTACAATTTTCTGGATAAAACTGGTCAAAGAAAACCAAGTGAGAAGTTTTCACAGTTAAGCTCTGCAGTCGGTCAAGGTGCTGAAGTATGGGTTATACAAGCATTGAAAGATGCTGGTTATGGTGGGTGGTTTAAGGTAGTTGAACGAGTTGGTCTTGATAATCTTGTCAAAGAAAGACAATTGATTCGATCAACAAGAGAATCATATGATGATAAAGATGTGAGATTGAAACCACTTCTTTTTGCTGGACTTATCATCGAAGGTGGTGTAGTTGCATATGATTCAAATGTCACGTCAGGTGGTAATGGTGCACGATACTTTGGTATTGGTGCTTCTGAAAAATATAGAGTTGACCAAGTCACAGTAGCAATGAGAGTTGTTTCTGTTCAGACGGGTGAAGTGTTACTCACTGTCTCTGGTACTAAGACAATTGCTAGTATGAGAGAAGGAGTAGATGTATTTCGTTTCATAGATATGGGAACGAGAGCAGTTGAGATGGAGAGCGGCGTTGCTCAGAATGAGCCAGTAAATTATGCAGTAAGATCCGCAATCGAACATTGTGTGATCGAAATAGTAAACAGAGGCCAGAACAATGGTCTTTGGAAATTTAAGGAGAAAGAAGATGAGAAAATATCTCAGTAAAATCTTTGTCATCACTTTAGTATCGACCTTTGCATTTGCAAACGATATCTATGTTGAGCAGTCTGGCGACAACTTGACATTAGACATTAATCAAGATGGTCAGAATAACCAAGTTGGTAATTCAACCACTGATGCATCTGTAACAGGTTCTACTACTTCGTTAAACATTGATCAGGTAGGTGATTCGAACATAATTCAATTTGATGTAAATGGTTCGACTTTCACTGGTACGATTAACTTAACTGGTAATAGTAACGATATTGATCTGACTTGTGATAGCGGTGGAACTAATAGTTCTTGTGACAATGTTACAGCCTCAATTACAATGACAGGCAGTTCGAATGACGTTGATTTAGATATTGGTGAAACTTCTGACGCTGAAGGAAGTACAGTAACTATCACTGGTGAAACCGGTTCAGATTCGAACACGATCGCCGCAACAGTTGATGGTACAAGCGCTGTATTAACTTTGACAGTGGACGGAGATACGAACAATTACCTGATTGATATCGATGGTGATGGTGATATTAATGGTCATACATTGATTCACGATCATACAGGCGGTACAGGTGATATCGATATTTCACAACAAGGTATCTATGACAACACAATCAATCTGACTACATCTGGTGATGGACATGATATCGACATTATTCAAACTGACTAGTTTTATCTCACTGGTTTTTACTGCCAATGCATCTGCGCTTGAGTCGATTGGTGACATACTAATTCAAAAAGGTAATGCAGTGGTAGTTCATAATACAGAAGATAAGATTGCTACAAAGGGTTTGGATATATTTTCGTACGATGTTGTGAAAACCGGAAACGGCAGAACAGCAATCGAATTTGTTGATGATACAAGAGTAGATGTAACAGAGCATTCAAAACTTATTATTGATGAGTTTGTATATGACCCCAATACGAAAGTTGGCAGCCTTGCCATAAAGGCTGGTCTCGGAACTATACGTTACGCTTCGGGTCAAATAGCGAAATCCAACCCGCAGAAGGTGTTAATTTCTACACCGACTGCGGTGATTGGTGTAAGAGGAACTGATTTCAGCATGACTGTTGATGAGCTTGGTTCTTCTACAATTATTCTTCTTCCATCTTGCGATACTAATGGCAATTGTTATGTGGGAGAAATATCGGTTGAATCCGATGCTGGTCAAGTCATATTGAATCAAGCCTTTCAAGCGACAGTGGTATCTACATTCGAATCACGTCCCATGAAGCCGGTGCTCCTTGAGCTAACTGAAGATATGATTGGAAACTTGTTGATTGTTTCTAGGCCAAAAGCCTTTGATGATTACGAAGAATTTGAAGAAAGAGCAAGTGCTCTTGATATTGATTTTCTTGAGTTTGAAATCAAAGTAAATTATTTAGAAGAAGATGAAGAACAATGGGAGACTGGCCTTGATGTTGACTTCCTTGAACAGAACTTCCTTGTAGATATTCTAGACCAAATCAACGAACAACTTGCAGCAGAGATGCGTGATGAGTTTACAAAGCAAAGAACTACTGGTGCTGTTGTGACCGGTAGGAATGAAGTCAGTGGTGTTGTCATACTTGATGACAATGATCGTTGGCTCTATCAAAGAGAAGGATCGTCAAATTATTTACAACTTCGCCTAGATAAAGAATACGGTTATGTAATTAGCTTTGTTCAAGGTGATGTAGAAGTAATTAACGATAGAGTTGGTGAAGGCACTAATAACATTTACATTTATCAGTCTAATTAGTTTTTCAGCTTTTGCAGAAAATAGCATATATGTAGAGCAAACAGAAGATGATAATTTGAATCTTAAAATACATCAAGAAGGTGATAAGAACATAGTAGATATGTATGACACAAGCTCATACATTGAAGGTATTGACATGCACTTGCATCAGCACAATGTGTTAAACAATAGTTTGACTAATAAGATTGAGCTTTGGCATATTGACTCAGGCAATTCAATTAAATGGGGTCAAGGTGCAGCAACATGTATAACTTGTACATCATTTACAACTGATGTCAATGATGATGATATTGGTGGACAATATGCTTTGATAGATATACATGGAACTGGAAATAATATTGCTGGAACTCAAATGAATGCTGGTGATGGTTCACACTCATCTCAGCTTTATATATGGAGTGACAATAATGATATTGTCATAAAGCAGAAAAATGATAACGATAAATCACTTGTTCTATACACATTTAATGATGATAATGACGTGTCGATAACACAAAGAAATTCAGCTACACACAGTGCAACTATTTCACTTGATGGATCTCACGGTACTTCACTTAGTCTTACACAACGTGGAAATACATCGCAGAGTTATTCCCTATCACAGAATTGTCAAACAAATGGTGGATGTTCTGTATCAGTAACACAGGGCAATTAAATAAAATTTAATGGAGAAAAATTATGGATCTCGTACAAGCATGGAATGAACTATCATATTTAGATGGTATACTATTCACTATTTGGTTAGGCATCCTCTATATCGGTAAAAAGAAAATCGATAAGTGGTTAGACTAAATGAAGTGGCTAACACACTGGTCTGCGGCGCTTGTCACACTCGTCGCCTTATCGTTTTACGGATTTTCTGACCCTTATTTAAAAGAATTACTGCGACTCAAATCCTTTGATGTCGTACAACAATACGATAAAATTCAACCATCCGAGAATGTGGCTTTCCTAGAAATAGATGAAGCTACGATTGAGAAGTATGGCCAGTGGCCATTCAAACGTGACATTATGGCCGAGTTCATACAGCGTCTCAGAGCAGATGGTGCAGGTGTGATTGTTATACCTATTTTGTTTTCAGAGAAAGACAGACTAGGTGGAGATGATGCTTTATCTGATGTAGTGCAAGGAAATGGTGTAGTATTAGCACAAGTAGGAACTACACAAACAAATAAGAATGCTGTTTCACGCGGTGTTTCTATGATAGGTGACCCACTTCCATGGATGTATGCATGGCCAGGAATGTTGGGACCTATAAAAGATTTACATATTGCTGATGGCGTTGGTGTATTGAATACTGCTCCTGAAATTGATGGTGTAGTAAGACGAGTCCCATTGCTGATGAGAGTAGATGATGATGTATACCCATCGATTGCATTTGAAACGGTGCGTGTTGCAGTTGCTGATCCAAGTTATCAGGTAAAATCCGGAGCTGGTGGAATCATAGCAGTACGTATACCTGCTTATAAGACCGTGTACACGGACCCGCGGGCACGGGTGTGGATACGATGGAACAAAGAATTCATGAGAGTAAGTGCATCATCTGACTCATTCAAGGCACTTCAAGGTAAGATAGTAATCATTGGTTCTACAGCCGCTGGAATCGGTAGTATTATATCTACACCAAAGGGTGAAAGCTTTTCTCATAATGTGATTGGTACTACTATTGATACTATAGCTTCAGGAGATACAATACAGAGACTTGATACATCACTTTTCTTGGAGTACGTCGCAAGTATACTCCTAGGAATGATTTTAATTATACTTTCCACGGTGTGTGCATATTATATCTCAGGAATAGCAATTGTAACTATACTAGCAGGTTCTTCTTATGCATCATACCACATGTTTATGAATCATCTTCAATTGTGGGATGCATCGTGGATTATTATAGTTACTATGATTGTGGGTATTCATGCAATTTACAATAGATTTGTAAAAGAATTTAGATTACGCCAACAAATAAAGAAACAATTTGAAACTTATCTCGATCCAAGGCAGGTTTACTTACTGCAGAAAAATCCTGAGTTACTGAAACTTGGTGGTGAAAGAAAAGAAATGTCATTTCTTTTTATGGACATTGTAGGTTTTACACCAATATCGGAATACTACAAAAACAAAGATGATCCAGAAGGATTGGTCGAAGTCATTAACGAATATCTCAATCGCATGTCGGCTATAGTGTTGAAGAACGGTGGTACGATTGATAAGTATATGGGTGATTGTATTATGGCATTTTGGAATGCACCATTACCATGTGCTTATCACGCGGATATGGCTGTAAAGACCGCAATCGAATGTGCAGAGGAAACTGAAAGACTAAAAGAAATTTATAGAGAAAAAGGATTACCAGATATTAATATCGGTTCAGGTGTTAATACTGGAGATTGTATTGTAGGTAATATGGGTTCTGATTCGAGATTTGATTACTCAGTTATTGGAGATGCTGTGAATCTTGCAGCAAGACTCGAAGCCCAAACGCGAAACTACAAAGAAGGTGATGGCATTGTTTCGACATTGTTCTCACAATATACATATGAGCAACTCACGCTCTGTGAATCAGAAGAGGTGGATAGGATAAAAGTAAAAGGTAAGGAAGAATTGATTACCATTTACAAACCAAAAAGACCCAACCAGTGATTTACTGGTGGGTCTTCCTGTCGGGTTTTATAACCTGTTATTGGCTATTGCATACCTTTAGTCAGCAGCTAGGCTTTTGAAGTAATCTTCGAGATCATCATCATCTGATGCAGCTGCCTTTGTATCAGTCTCTTTCGATTCAAATACTTGTGCAAACTCTGCTTCAGTTGTTGAAGTTTCAGCGGTAGGAACCGGTGTTTCTACTTGTTTTTCAATTGGACGATCGCCTTGATAGTCATCACCAAGAACTTGGATCAGTTTAGCTTTTAACTCATCATATGATTTGAATTTATCTTCGCCAATTAAGTCATGCACATCGTGTTGAGCTTCGAATACTGCACGCAGTTTATCTTCAGTCTCACTTAATGGTGCAACTTTTTCAAATGTAGATGCATCATAATTCCAGTAACCACCAACCATTTTGATTTTGATACGGAAGTTAGCACCATCAATCAAGTCAAATGGATTGATTGGATCTTCATCAGCAAATTCAGGTTGCATAGAAGACATGAGTTTTTCAAAGATTTTCTGACCAAACTTAAAGATCTTTACTTTACCTTCATTTGATGGGTCATTTGGGTCATTCAAAACTAATACGTTTGCATAATATGCCGTACGGCGTTTTTGTTTACGTGCGATTTCTTTGTTTGCTTCAATTCCAGAATTCCAAAGTTTGGAATTATATTCTGAAACTGGATCAGTTTGACTGATAGTGGTAAGAGAGTTTTCAATATACCATTTACCAGTAGGACCTTGGAAACCATGGTCATATACAGTTACCCATGGTGTTTTACTTGGATCTTTACCAGGTAAGAATCGAACTACGGCATAGCCAGTTCCATCTTTACCCATACGAGCTTTCCAAATGCGGTCATCATCATATGATTTAGTTTCGGTGTTTTGTTTAAGCGATTGTGCCAGTTGGTCAAACTGAGCGGTGCGATTTTTTAGATAGTCATCAAAAGACATGTTATTTCTCCTGTAGTTGTTTTTTGATAGGTTCAATGTTTGCTGATTCAAGTAGTAGATTTACCATATTCACCACTTCATCTTTGTTTACGAGTTTGTCAAGGTAATATGTATTTACAGGTTTTGAATACTCTAATTGTTCATACCAAATTGGTGTGATATTTTTCGATAAACAATACTGTGATATCATATAACTAGAGCGAACTACTTGAATGCTCATTCTACGAGCAAATGCAAGGTGTTCACTACCCATACCACGTGGTTCCTTACCCATGGCAAGATGCCATAGTTTTAGTTGGTAGTTAACCCAACTTAATAAAGAATCCTTTGTGGATTTACGCATGATAAAGTGGTCTGCACGTTCAAATCCAAGCATGTTACTAAATTGATTCATGAGTACAACATAGTCATCCATGTTTTCATGCATATCATTAAATGTTTGGAAATCTAAGAAATCAAATTTACCAGCTTCATGAAATTCTTTGATGTCATGATTCCCATCAAAGTGTAAATCCTTGATGTGAAATGCTGCAAGTTCGTTTTCGAATTTAAGATTGTGCTTATCTGCCAAGTCTTGACAGAACTTTGTAGCACCACTTCTTGGTTCAGCTACAACGAGCATGAGAGTTCTCTTTCATTCATAGTTTCTCCGTTTCGTCGAAGTTGAGTTTATAGTCTTCCTAGGACATGAATACATCGCGAGCAATGTCTTCATAATATTTATAGTCAAGTTTCTGTAAAACAAATGGACTATAATTCTTTACTTTTCTTATATAGTCAGGCCATACAAATGGTAACTGACAAACCTGTTCGTGCTTCTGAAGAAACGGGAACAGCTGATCTAATAATACTACGGTTTCAAGATTTATTTCGTCTTCCATCACTTTTTTATGTATAAGCGGAATACGGTCATGAGCAACCATCAGACAATCAGGTGGGCCTGCTCGTTTTATCGTGTATAAATCTTCTTTAAATTTTTTTGGAAGGTTCTTGAAGTGTGCTTGGTATTCTTCCATTTTTACCTTTGACATGTTTCTGATCCAACATTTAGGATCTTCAAGAAAATGCGATAAAAAGAAATCTACTAAGTCTTTCTTCTCTATGATTTTGGTAAGCTTTTCAAATGAATAGACATCTTGCCTTTTTTGATAGGCATCAGTACTCGCATTGACTTTTCCATTGTATTTAAAAAAATCATAATCAGTTGAGAAATGTCTTTGTAAAGCAAGGTATGTAATGTATACCTCATAACCAAATCGTGTCATGCTACCGTATTAATTTTATATTTCAACATATTCATTTCAAGAGCATCCCGTTCAATCTTTTCTTTGATTGCTTTCGGTAAAATTTGCTTCATGCTCTCAGGTTCAATATTATATTTGACGCATATATCAAGTACTGCATCGATGTATGTACCACCGCCATGCTTTACAATATCTTCAATTTCATTTGGCAACTTTTTAATTTGTACGCCAAAATCACTGTCACTAATTCTTCTCATCGAATAACTCCATTTGTGCCGATTTTTGTATCGCTGCTCGAGCAAGACGACCAAGGATTTGATCCATTGTAGTCATATTGCGTTCTTCATAATATTCGGCAATGATTTCAAGAATGCGAAGCTTTTCTTTTTCTGGTGATTGAGAAGTTTCGAAAAAGGTGATAATATCATTCATCACGGCTTCAACATCTGTTGGTCCTATATATTCACTCATCATTCTCTTCCACATCTTTCCATCTTATAGCAGCACTCTTTACAATTGTTGGAACTTTTCTCCAATTGATAGCAAAACCTGTGCCTGCTTTAAGGTCAGCTTTTTTGATGAAATGTTTATGATGATGTTCAATGTCTTTCCAGTTATCTAACATTCTTTTACATAGCATATCGAATTGTTCATCTGACAGAACTTGTGTATTCTTTTGATAATACAGATAGCAACTCATCAGAAACCATGGAACAGTGCGATTGATATGAATGTCATTGACATCTGTTGGTCCTATATATTCACTCATCCATTCTTTCTTTCTTCTACTTTATTGTAAAACATAGCAATCCTGTTTTTAAGTCTTTCGACCCACGGAATTACATCTTTACCATCTATATAAAATTCTTGAAGTGTACCATCTTGTACTGATATGAGAATGGCAATCTTCTTTGGCATTTCGCTATACATTTCATAGTATGCAGTGAAATAAAATGCCGCTTGCATGAAGTAATCAGAAATCCATTCTTCATTCTTTGGTTTTTTAGAAGTTTTAAAGTCGATTACAGCAAGTTCATTATCGATTTCTGCAATACAATCTACAGTTCCAGCAACTTTTAAGGAATGGCTAAATAAAGGTGCTTCAAGTAGTCTTACATTATCAATACGGTCAAGAGCAGGGCGAATTCCAAGAAACATAAAATTGCCAGCCACGTTATCATCCGATAAGGGTTCGTTTGATAAGTAGTCTTCACAAAGATGATGCATTGCTGTACCGCGTGTCGTAGCTGCGAGAGATATGGCTGCAGCTTTTTCTTCGCCAACACGCTTCTTCCAAGCAAATAACGCAGACTTATCAGAAGTTTCTCCCAGAACAGTTGTAATACTTGGGTACTTTTCGCCAGTAGGTGTTTGATATTTTCGACCATCTTCATCTTCAAATCGCTCGAGTTTATGAACTTGTTTTTCTATGTGGGTGAACATAGTAAGGTTATACTAATTCGCGTTTAAAATTCTTACCAAAAAGTCGAGTCCAATAAACTGTAAAGTCAGCCCAATTGTATTTGTGTTGTGATTGATTCAAGTGATGTTGATCGTGATCACCATGACCAGCACATACAAATCCTACCCATTTCCAATGAGGATGAGTATGACCTAATACATTTAACATACCTGAGAAGAAGTTTGCATGGAATTGTGGAACAATGTAAGTCCATACAAAGAATTCAAACGAGCCAAGGTAGAATGCAACAGAGCCAAGAAGTGTTGGCCAGAAAAGCATTGTGTAGTTATGATACTTATGCTGCCAAACGAGATCTTTATCTCTCAACAAATCGATAATCATCTTAGCATATTTTCTTTCTTTCATATGCTCAACGTTGTACCAATTCAATGTCCATACATTAAACCAACCATGCAGTTTTACACTATGTGGATCTACATCCGTGTCTGGCCACTTGTGATGGACTCTATGCAGTAACGCCCATTCAATAGCACTTCCCCATACGGTGTATGAGCTTAGAAACAGCATTAACAATTTCATCGGTCTATTTTTGGGTTCATACATCTTGTGTGCAAAGCATCTATGATATACTGCATCTCCAAGTTGTGTTACTACCCATGCAAATCCGAAAGTTGCTAGGATTAGCATAGGATCGAAATATGCGACCATACAAATTGGTCCTAATATAAACGATAAAATTTGTATGACTCTAAACGGTCTGAGCGGTGTCGTTTTCATTTTCTCTTCCTTTCAGCAGAATTCTTTCTGCTTCTTCTTTATCAATGTCCGCACTTTCTAGTTCGAACATATATTCTAGCAATAATTCTTCCATCAAAGCTCGTAAACCGCGAGCTCCAATCTTTCTTTCAATTGCTTCATGTGCTATCAAATCAATAGCTTCATCTGTAATATTTAAATCGATTTGAGAGTACTCAAAAAGTTTCGTATATTGTTCTATGAGATTATTTTTAACATTTGTGAGAATAAACACCAACTCATCTTTAGTCAATTCGTTAAGTGTCGCTATGAGCGGTATACGACCTAGAATTTCTGGTATAAATCCAAACATTTCAAGGTCTTCAGTTTTTACTTCAGTAAAGAAATCTTTTGTAGGCTCTTCTTTATCAATAGATTTACCGAAACCAATACTCGGAGAAACTTCTTCTTTGCGGCTGCCGATAATTTTTTCAAGACCATCAAATGCACCACCAACAATAAAGAATATATTGCTTGTATCGATTTGAAATCTTACTTTTCCAAAACCATTGCTTCTTTCAATCTCAACCTGTGAACCTTCGATAAGTTTAAGCAATGCTTGTTGAACACCTTCACCACCAACATCTCGTCTACCTGATCCGTCTGTTCTTCTTGCAATCTTATCAAACTCATCAATAAAAATGATACCCGTACCCGCGGCATCATAATTATCTTTTGCATTATTAATAAGACCTTCAATTACTGAATCAACATCTTTACCAACATAACCTGCTGATGTAAGAGATGTAGCATCCGCAATATAATATGGAACGCCTAAAAACTCAGCTAGGTGTTTTACTAGATAAGTTTTACCAGAACCAGTAGGACCAATCAACATGATATTAGTTTTATCAAGCTTTTTTGCCTTGTCGAAATCTGATTCTTTATAAATCAATAATCTCTTATAATGATTATGTGCTGAGACAGATAGTAACTTTTTGGCACGTTCCTGTCCAACCACGTAGTCATCAAGGTGCTTATAGATTTCAGCTGGCGATGGTAATGTGAAAGTGGTGCCTTCATTCTCTGTGAATAAATCGATTTTATTTCTGATTTGTTCGAGAGTATTAAGAAGGAATTCGTTATCTTTTTTTCTCAAACTCATATTAGATGATCTGCACCTTTACCTAAAGGATGTTTTTTCTTCATTTCACGCATTGTGTCTTTGAATCCTTCAGGAAGTTTACCAGAATCGTTTGATGTACCACCGATGATTGATGGAGCCGTTATCTCACGATCCCACTTACCAGAATCGACCATTTCTTTCATCTTATCATAAGATAAAAGCATATCTTCGCTCTTCTTGGTGCTTTTATTTGTCATTGTATATGTAGGCATTAAGCTTCCTCATTATCTTTGTCATATAGTTTATCGATAAGAACTGAATAGAATTTATCAAACTCATCGAGAGATTCAAATTTAGTTGCTAACTCACCATCCAAAAGATATGACAATCTTTCCCATGATCTTTTTCCGGCGACTAAAACTCTGTTCGAATACATAAGGTTCTCCAATAGAATTATACCACGAGTAATAAATACTTTATGGCTAGACAAACTATTTATCAACGGTATGACCAGAAGGCGGCCAAGGCTGGCATCAAGAGGAATACTCGAGAAAGTCTTGAATGGTTTCGCAAAACTATTCGAAAAGACTCTAATATCAAAAACCTAGATAAAGCAACCGATGGTTTAAGAAATAGACGTATTGAAATTGGTGGTCTATATGCTTACGAGTATTCACCAAAATATGCAGAAAAACTACCTGTTTGGGATAAGTTTCCTTTAGTACTTATACTAAGTTTTACATCAAATGGTTGGTTTGGAATAAATTTTCATTACTTACCACCTGTAATACGCTCTAAGATTCTTTCAGAGCTCAATTTAAATAGATTGAATGGTGTTGCAATAGCCAAAAAGTTTACACAATCAGATTATGGAAAATTTGCGTTGAAAAAATATATCGCAACAAATTTAAAGTCGAGACCAAAGGCTGTTCCAAAAGATGATTGGGAAATTGCAGTACAATTACCATTTGAAAATTTCCAGAAGAGCAATGCAAGGTCAGTATGGAGAAAAGTTAAATGAGTTTACAAGATTTCAAAAGTGAAATTTTCTCAAACACAGGTGTAGCGAGAGCTAATAAATGGGTATGCCAGGTGTTTCCACCCAGAGGTATGTCAGCTCTTGGTAATGCATTGAATCAAATTGGAAGTCCAGGTGGAAATAGAGTTGAAGTAAATTTACCTATTTTTGGTGCATTGGACAGAGCAGTAGACCAATTGAATAATCTAGAACTTGATTTTGGCAATACACAAATTTCATACAATCCTGAAATACCACCGCTTGGATATTCACTTACAAACCTATCGGATCAGAATAGACTTATCAATCTTTTCTGTTCAAATGTTGAATTACCAGCAAGAGATATAACTGAAATAAATTACACCACTGGCGGTGAGCCCAGAGCAATTGGTGTTTTACATAATCACGGCAATCTCACAGTGGAATACATCTGTTCGGAAAAGATGGTTGAGAGAGACTTTTTTGAAAGATGGCAAGACATCATTTACAATCGCGATGAAGTGTCTGTTGGATACTATGATGACTATGTATCCCGCCTTGATGTGATTAAATATAACGCTAGCTTCAGTGAAAGCACAGCAAAATATAGATTCAATGAAGTGTACCCAACAAATATTGGTTCACAGGCAATGGATATGGAAAGCGCAGAAGTATTAAAGTTGTCAATACAATTTAAATACCGTAATTATGAGAGAATAGAATGAGCGAATTATCAAATATTAAGATTACATCACCACAATATGACGATGTAATACCATCCACAGGAAATACTGTGAAATTAACTCCATTTCGAGTTGGAGATGAGAAAGCTTTGTTGATTGCACAGCAATCTGGAAACAATAAGCAGATGGCAAATACTCTGAAAAGTATAATTTCGAAAAATGTTGTACCTATTAACGTTGCTGATCTTGCACCTTTTGACCTAGAGTACCTTTTTCTTAAACTAAGAGCAATTTCTGTTGGCGAAACGTCAAAAGTTGGCGTAAAATGCACAAATTGCGAAGCAAGTAACGAAATTGACGTAGATTTGAACAATGTTGAAGTGATAAAAGACGAAAATCATAAAAATTTCGTAAAAATTGACGAAAAATTAGGTTTCGAAATGAAATATGCTGATTTAGACGATATGATGAAGGTAGATGGCGAAAATATTGAATCTATCATCGGATTAATCGCAGCTTCAGTGAAAACAGTGTACTTTAATGAAGATACATACAACATTGGCAAAGCCGAACAAAAAGATTTGATGAGTATTCTGAATGATTTGACTACAACGCAGTTTACAACCATTCAAGAGTACTTTGAAACTATGCCGAAGGTACGAAAAGATATAAACTTCACGTGTACGAGTTGTGAAACTGAAAATAATCAAGTTTTGGAGGGTCTGGCAAGTTTTTTTTAATAGCCCTTTCTCACATTGACCTAGCGTCGTATTATAGACTTAATTTCAATATGAAACAACATCATAGTTGGAGTTTAGAAGAAATAGAAAATATGTATCCATGGGAAAGGGAAATTTATGTCGGACTCCTTAAGATGCATGTTGAAGAAGAGAATGAAAAAGTGCGCCAACAAGAACAAAAAATGAGAAGATAAATGGCACTACCTATAACGGATATCAAAAAGCATCAAGAAGATGTGATACAACAGGCACGTGAACAGAATGATAAGCTCGATGATCTTAATGAATCATTGCAAGCATCTGGTACATTGATGCGTGATGCTATCGCGAATGGTGATGTTAATTTACAAAGATCTTTGAAATCTGAGCGTGATGGATTGAAAGATGAAATATCTAGTTTAGAATCTGAGATATCCAGCACAGATGCCAAACAATTAATTTTTGAACAAAAAAATGCAAAGACTTTGGATGGTGTATTTGGTTCACTCATGGGAATTCAAAAGTTTGATAGGGATAATATTAAAAGACAAGGCAAGTTCTGGGGAAAATACTTTGGAACGCCAGGCGATTTCAGACAAAAATTTCAAGGTATTGCAGATATTGGTAGAAATATAAGCGCATCCTTCGATAAAATTCCTGGAGTGCAAGCTATAAAATCTGGTATTGGTACATTCTTTGATATTATTAAAGCTGGTCTTCTATTAGTTGGTGGTATCGTAGCATTACAAGCATTCACTACCGGTTTTTCGAAAGCAACTGAAAGACTTGGGAAAGGTGACCTGATTGCAAAATTTTCATCCGGTCTCGCGAGTATTGTGCAGGTCTTTACCGGTATGGATGAAGAAAAAACAATCAAACTTGCAAAATCTCTTGATTCTGGATTTAATAAACTAAAAGATATCTTTATAGCTATAACAGGTTCACTTGGCAGAGTTCTTGGAATTGTGCCAAGGATTGAAGGTGAAACAGATACATTTGGAACTTATCTTCAAGATTATTCAATCGCATTAGCTGGATTTGCATATATATTCCCTGCTTTAACTTTGGCACTTGCGGGTTTCGGAAAGTTTATACTCTTTTCACTTATTCCTATGATTTATGGTATGGGAGCGTCATTATTCGCTACTTTAAGTAGTGTAACAATTGCGATTGGTTTCATTCAAGTACCGTTACTACCATTTATTGCAGTTGGGGTAGCTATAGCGGCAGCATTTGGCCTATTAGTCTTTGGTCTATATAAGTTATATGGTGCTATTATGGGCATCATTGATGATAATTTCGGTGGCATTGGAAATCTCTTGTCTCTCGCAATGGCTTACGTCAAAGATGGTTTTGCTAAAGCAATAAACGGAATTATTGGCTTTGTAAATTATTTGATAGAATTGTTTAATTCAGTATCACCTATTGATATGCCACTTATACCGTTTGAACTGTCTGGTGGTAATGTCGATAGAGTGAAAGCCAAGATTGCAGCTGATGTTGAAAAGCTTGAAAGAGAAAAAGCTGCCGAGCCACCTGCAGGCGCAACGCCTGGATCTGAAGCAATGCCTAATATGCCTAATATTGTGAATGCGCCTAGCAGCGTTGTAAATAATACATCTGTAGCAACAGCACCATTGAGACCTGAGCCTGGAGCTTCAAACTCATATAAGTTTATAAATTCATATATGCCAGCGATGTAAACTAAGAGCGCCTTTTAGGCGGTCCAACTTTTGGTTTTCTTCTATTATTTGGATTGTATTTGCTTTTTGGCATGGCTTTTCTTTCAGCCAACAAAAGAGTCTTATCAGCTTCAAAACTAAGTATGCCCATCTTTTTTAAAGTGTCTTCAGTCCATACTTCAAATAACATATTATTTTTCACGCATGCTGTATGAGCATTCTGCCATTTCTCAGCATTCAACGCAAATGTGGCTTGCTCTTCAATAAACTTCTTTGTTTTTCTTGATGGTGGTATCGGTGGTCTGGTTTGTTTTTTAGGTTTGATTTCAACAACTTTAAGAGATCCATCTTTCATTTTCATATAAAAGTCTGGATAATAACGTGCTCTTTTACCTGTAAGCGGGTTTATATATGGAATAGCTATCTCTTCGCTTGCCCATTCAACAACATCGGTACTTTCATCACACCATCTCATTACATTTCTTTCCCACATAGATCTGTAAGTAATTTTGTCTAAATCACCTACATACTTATTTGGATTTTTTAGAGTGCTGAATTTACCTTTGTATGTTGCCAAAATAAATAACCTATAGCTAAAAGGTATTTATTCATGCCAGGACAAAATTTAGGAAACTTTCAAGCGCACCGGTTTCCAGAAAATCTCGGAAGCGCTGAAGTTCCAAATTACATAACATTCAGACCGCAAAAAGTAATTTATGGTCAAACCAATGTGCAGAGACCAGATGCGGTTGGCAAAGCACCAAAAAATACTGATGAAGGACGTGGGCCATTCGGTAAATTGAGTGCTCAAATCGGTGGAACAATCAGAGGAATATCTGATGCCGCTGAAGAAAGCCTTAATCAAGTAACTGATATTTTTAAAGCATCGTCTTTCAAATCATTTACAACAAAACTCGGTAAAGTAATTAAAGGTAAAGTACGTATCGGTGATTTTATTCTTTCAGCTGGTCTGGAAGTAGATAAAGATAAACTATATGATGAAGGTTCAATTTCACTTTATTTACCACAAAGTTTAGGTGCAGAAATTGGTATTGACTATGCAGCGACAGATCTTGGTGCTGCTGGTGTAGGTGCATTAACAGAAATTGCTAATATTACAGGTTCTGGTCAAGCAAATATTGAAGGATTAGTTGAAGGTTTAATCGGCGGTAGTGCTACAGACATTTTATCATCTGGTAAAGCGAGAGATTTAAATGCTGTTGCTACTGGCAAAGTTGGTAACCCATTTTCATATCAAATTTTTAATGGTGTACAACATAGAACATTCACCTACGAATTTACATTGATTTCTAAAAATCCATCAGAATCCCGCAAGATTAAAAATATTGTAGATCTCTTCTTCTATTATATGTTACCTGGTCGTGGTGAAGATATTGGTAAGAAAGAAGGCGATCAAACATTTCATTTTCTTGAAATTCCAGTGCAATGGAAAATTGAATATCTGAGAAAAGGAAATCCTTTAGAATTTCATGAACAGCCTAACGCTTGCTTCTTACAATCAGCTAACGTAACATATGGCGGTGATGCTGGCAATAATACACATTCAGATGGTTCACCAATTCAAACAACACTTTCACTTGGTTTTGTAGAAATTGAACCGCTTTATAGAGAGAAAATTGGTTCTTACGGTGGTACAAATTTCAATGGTAAATTTCCAGCACCAAAAGTATCAAATGGTGATAATAACAGATGAGTTATTTTAAAAACTTCGATAGAATCTTATATCAATTTCCAGATAATGTTCAACGCATTATAACTGATCTTTCAGTGCGTCCGAAAATACGTACTGAAGTTCTCACAAATTCTTCTAATTATGAATTCTATAATATTGAAGAAGGTGAAACACCAGATGCCGTTGCACAGAAGAGATATGGAGATCCTACATTACATTGGGCAATCATGCTATCTAATGATGTTGTCAACCTTTACACTGACTGGCCAAAAGATTTTACTCAGTTTGAAGATTATATTTATGAAAAATACAAAAGTGTTGTAGATAGTGATGGTTCATCAGTCACATTGACTCAATCACAAACTATTACATATACACAATTTGCTGGTAGTCCAATAAATGATTTTACATCACTTCTGGATGATACAACTGTGAGAATGAAACCACATCATTTTATTGCAGAGAACAAAGTAGAATATGCTTATGATTCGATTGTAAATAACACAAACAGCCTAGACGCCCATGGTAATAGTCAATCTTTTCCAACCGTAACACCAGTCTCTATCTACACATATGAAAGCGATCTCAATGAAACAAAGAGGAATATCATTATTCCGAGAAAATCAGTAATTGATAAAATCGTAAGCGAATTAGGTGACTTGCTGAATGACCAATCTTAACAAATACGCTGGTGCTTATACACTAGATCAAATCCTCATTGCAGATAGAATAGATATCTCATTGTTGGTGAAAGAGTTTAATATCTTTACGTCGATTATGGATACAACAATGGTAATGCGTATTATCATTGCAGATTCTCGTAATTTTCTCACTGACTATAAAATGCAAGGCGGAGATGATATCAAAGTTCAGGTTTCATTTTCTGGTGGTGAAAGAAATATTTACAAATTGAAACTTGCTAAAATTAGAGATATTTCTACATTAGATACTACTAGAACTTATGTGTTAGAATGTATATCTCCATTCGCATTCGATTCTCAATATAAAAGAATTCAAAAGAATTATTCTGGCATTGTTTCAGATATAGCCTTTAAGATTTGGGAAGAATATGGTGGTGGAGAGCCATTTGGTATTTTCCATGGTGCAGACAATGTTCAGAGTGTAAATATTCCGTTGTGGACACCACTTAAAACAATGGAATGGCTAGCAAAGCGTGCCAAATACGCAGATGCTAACACGAGATTTAGATTCTATCAAGACAGCGGTGGCAAATATAACTTTGTACCAATGGAATTATTCAATACTTTACATGGTAAAAAACCACCATATGAATATACATATTTAGGTGATGTGAGTAGAACAACCATGGGTGGTGGCAACGAATTACCTAACACCAAAAAAGATATGTTTAACGTGATTCAAATGTACCACGCAGATAACATGGATATTACTAATGCCCTAAGGCAAGGTGTTTTAGGTGGCACAAACTATAACATTGATGTGACAAACAAACAGATGAATATGGTGCAATATAATTATTTTGAAGAAGATGAGAAAAAATATCTCAATTCAAAAAAGTATTATGATGCTGGTGATTATCTGCCAGGCCGTGTAAGATTTAATGTTGATATGACCTCACCAGATAATGCTTTGCTCGATAAATCGCAGATCAAACAAACACAATATATACCACATGCTGGAATGCTCACGCTTGTAGTAAATGGTAATGCAAGTCTCGATCTTGGTGATATCATAAAACTAAAAGTTCCAAAGGTTGGACCGGGTGTTTCTGATCAGGAAGATGATGTATATAGTGGAAAGTATATGATTATGGGTAAAAGAGATAAATTTGATGCTGAAAGAATGGTATCATCTATTGACGTTGTAAAAGATGGTCTGAAATAATGGATATTGGTAAAGGCGATTTTTATTGGTTTGTCGGTGTAGTCGAAGACCGTAAAGACCCAGAAGAAATGGGTCGCGTAAAAGTTCGAGTTCTTGGTTTTCATACAGATGACAAGATAGCAATGCCTACAGAATCTTTACCTTGGTCACCCGTACTTATGCCAAGCAATTCAGCTTCTACTGCAGGCATAGGATATTCAGCCACTGGTATTGTTCAGGGTTCTTGGGTTGTCGGTTACTTTTTAGATGGTGATAATATGCAACAGCCGTTTGTGCTTGGTACCATGCCATCTATGCCTCAATTAGTCACAGATAACGATAAAGGTTTTTCAGATCCTAATAAAGTTCATCCAGTCCGCGATGATTATACTGACCAACCATATTCTGCTGGAGAACCCTATGCAGAACACGTTTCATATATTCAAAAGGCAGATTCAAGACAAGAAGATATTGAAACAAGCGTGCCACCAAAACTGGATACGGTTGCTCTCGAAAAACCTGAATCTTATTATGAAAGAAAAACCTGGTCTATGCCAAATCTTGGTGGTGCACCTTTATATCCATATAATAAGGTTCATGAAACTGAAGGCGGTCATGTTTTTGAAATAGATGACACACCTAGCAATAAAAGAATTTCTCAATTCCATGCATCTGGTACTAACTATGAAATACAAGATAACGGCGATCAATCATTCACAGTAGTCGGTGATAGATACAGTGTAGTTTTTGGAACTGATAATATATATGTTAAAGGCAATGTGAACATGACTGTTGATGGTGATATGCGGCAATTGGTAAAAGGCAACTATCATCTTGAAGTCGAAAAAGATTATTCAATCAATGTCAAGGGTAGCAGACTTACAAATATTAATAACAATGACCAAATTGAAATTGGTCAAGAGTTTGCATCAAATGTAAATGTCAATTACAGCCAAAGAATTGGTGGTGATGAAATCAGAATTGTAGACGGTCTGAGAAATACAACAATCGGTAATACTGAAGACCTTACAGTAAGTAAAGATATTGGAATAGTATCTTTATCCGGATTATTGGATATATTTGCCGCTAAAGATACCACAATCACCACTGGTGCAAAACTCATTGTAAAATCAAAAGGCAATATGGAATTAAGAACGAGTGCGAAACAAATACTTGAAGCAGCTGGCGGTGGAACTGACGCAACACACATCAAAAATGATGTCAAAATTACTGGAACGAGTACAGCAACAACTGATCACGTATCAAACGGAGTCAGTGGTAATAGTCACACCCATACGGAACAGGGCGATGGTGCTGAAACATCAGGACCTAATTAGGAGAAAACATGGCTTTAAAATCTCTACAATGTGGTAAGAATCAAGCTTTAGATAAAATTACTGAAGGGCAAAATGCATTTAAGAAAAAGTTGAATGGTGGCCTTGATGCATTAGATTCTCTTGCTGCGGAAGCTGATAAGCAGCTTGGTTTTCTTGAAGATGAACTAAAATCTCAACTCCCAACTCCAGAATCATTACAAGAAAAGCTTGCAGATCTTGGTAGTGCTAATCCGTTAGAAATTGAAGGTAAAGTAAAAGACATCAAGGAAAAATTTGGTGACGTCATTGGCGATATTGATAGTTTCATTTCAGCTTCGATAGTTAATCCTGTGGCAAAGGCTGCGGCTGGTTTAGCACATAATATTGATTCAGCTCTGGGTTTTCTAGAAGAAGATAGTTTTGACATTTGTAAAAATGTACCTAATTTGGAACTTGATGCTGATGGAAATGTGATTGAAAAAGCAGCGGTTGCAAAAATTGCAAATGGTAAAAATACAGAAGCTAAGGCAGTAGAGAAAACTGTAAATGATAAAAACAAAGATTCTAGTACATCCGGTTCAGGTGTTTCTCGAGAAGAGTTTGTGGAAGCAAATCAAAGAATAATTAAGTCATGGAGTACTTTTTTAGGAACTAGTAGTAGATACACCGAAAGTTACAATAATTTATATCACATACCGGCTTTAAAGGCTTTATCTGATTTAAACAAGAGCAGCAGAAAAGAAAGCCGCATAGTAAGAAAAGCCGGTTTTGGAAAAAGTGTAGGAAAATATGTAAAAAACACAATTAATCCTGATCCATCTGTTGTTGCATTTTATAATAAAGGAAAAGCCTTGACAAAAATACAAAGGTTTCATAAAAATGCGTTGGCGGACCTTACAGTATTGTTATTGAACCTTGAAGCTTTAGCATCTAAAAACAAAATTACAGATAAAGAATTAAACGAAAATGGCAATCCTAAAATTTACGATTATGCAAGACTCGTAAAGTTTTATTCAGAAAAAGGGGACGACGGTTTAATAGTTATTGAATTTGCAAAAAAGGTCGTATCTCATATAGAAGAATTTAAAAACGATTACATTCTTACTGGCAAATACAGACAATTAGAACAGGAATAAATAAATCATAAGGAGTTTATTATGTTAGGAACATTATTATCAAGCGCACTCGGATTTGGTACATCATTCGTACCAAAACTCTTAGACACTTATCAAGACAGACAAGATAAAAAACACGAACTAGCTGTTATGGAAAAACAGTTAGCTCGAGAAGAAAGACTTGCTGATAAAAAAGCTGAAGCCATGATTATGGAAGGCGAGATCAAAAGAGATACTCAACTTCTGATTCATGATGCTGAGATCGGTAAAGGTGCATCAACATGGGTTACTAACCTGCGTTCATCTGTAAGACCAATCATCACATATCTTTTCTTTGCTTTGTTTTTCTTTGCTGAAGGTGTCACCGCTTATGTTGCACTACAACAAGGTGCAAGCATTGAAGTATTACGAGATGTTCTATGGACTGAAGATACACAAGCAATTTTTGCTGCTGTGATTTCATTCTGGTTCGGTTCTCGTGCAATTAAAAAATAATTAGGAGTATATTATGAATTTGACAATCAATGACCTGAATGCCGTGGTCGAAATCATTGATGTTGTAACACAGCGTGGTGCAATTAAAGGTGATGAGCTACTCGCAGTCGGTACAATTAGAAACAAAATCGCGGAATTTATCCAATCACAAATAGAAGAGCAAGATAGTGAAGACCAGCAAGAAAGCGATTGAAATGGTAAAACACCACGAAGGTGTTAGACTCGATCCATATCAATGTCCAGCTGGTCTTTGGACTGTGGGTGTAGGCCATCTAATTGGAAATGGTAAATCTTTGCCAGAAGATTGGAATAAGAAGTTTACTATGAAAGAAGTTGATAAAATTCTTGCAGATGATTTGATTCGTTTTGAGAATGGTATCAATAGACTTACATCAGTGCCACTTACACAAGGTCAGTTTGATGCACTCGTATCCTTTTCATTCAATGTTGGTTTAGGTAATTATCAAGCATCCACACTGAGAGCAAAGCTCAATAGAGGTGATTATGAAGGTGCTTCAAATGAATTTCCAAAATGGCGTAGAGGTGGTGGTAGAGTTTTACCAGGCCTTGTAAAAAGAAGAGCCGATGAAAGAAATCTTTTCTTGACTGAAGATGAACCTGAAGTGATTGAAGAAGAAGTTAAACCTGAAAAGAAAAGCTGGTTTAAGTGGTAAGCACATCACCACTGAATACGTTTGTTCCACTTGTATTCTTAATTGCAAATCCTGTCGTTCCATCATAAGTTGTACCACCAAAGATAAAGTCACCTGCAACATCCACGGTGTTGATTGTTAGGTTAGCACCTGAGATATCACCACTGATTGAACAAGCACCAGCAACTGTGAGACCGCCGCTTATAGTTGCTGTTGAGCTTGTAGACACAGTTGAACAACTAATATTACCAGATGATGTTGTTACATTTCCAGATAAGACTGCTGCAGTACCGTTAATATCTCCAGTAGATGTAACTGATCCAGCAGCTAATCCACCGCTGATATCTGCAGATGGTGCGGTGACGTTTGCATTAAATGTACCAGTTCCACTTACAACCACTGAGTTTGCAGTAAGTTCGCCAGATAAATCCATACTAGCACCAGACAAAAGAGTTGCTGTTACAGTACCTGCTGTAAGTGTACCGGAAGCATTTACTGAAGCTGCACTCACAGCACCTGAAAAAGTACCAGTACCAGCAGATAGTGTGTTTGTGACTGATGCGTTTGGAGCGGTAACTGTACCGGTAACTGTTGCATTACCAGTTGTACTAAGTGATGTTGCCGTTACTGCACCTGAGATAGTACCTGTACCAGTAATAGAAAGTGTCTGAGCACTTAATTGACCATTTGCCGTGATATTACCAGATGATGTTACTGTTGCTGCGGAAACAGTACCAGAAGAAGCTGTAATATTTCCAGAGGATGTAAAAGCACCAGCTGAAACTATGCCTGTTGCGCTAATACCACCAGATGTTGAAACTGAAGTAGCAACCAATGCCGCGGTCTGTGTACTATTTGTGAAAGTTGCGTCTGCAGAAGTTATTGTTCCAGTATAAGTACCTCTGTCTGATGTAAGATTACCACCGATTGTAGCATTACCGCTTGCTGTCAGACCGTTTACAGATAGGTTACCGCTATAATTGATTGCACCTGAAACAGTAAGGTCACCACCAATTGTTGTATTACCATTCGCTGTAAGATTACCACCAACAGTTGCACTACCATTAACAGTTATACTTTGAGTAACCGATGCAGCTCTCATACTTGCAGCACCGTTTACTATGAAGGATCCAGTGGTTTGGAAGTTACCATTGACTGTAAGACCTGGAGCTGTGATGTCATTTGTAAATGTTGCACCAGCTGCAGATAATCCACCAGTGAATGTACCAGTTGCAGCTGAAACATTTCCTGAAGAAGCTGTTAAATTACCTGACACGTTTGCAGATGCTGCGGTAAGATTTGCTATATTAAGACTACTCGTGAATGTACCCGTGTTTGCAGTAATTCCACCAGTTGTTGAGAGGCTTGCTGCAGATATTGCGCCAGCCGTAAGTTGTGTTGTAGATACATTACCAGAAATTGAAGCTGATGCACCTGTAATATTTGTAGCACTTAAGGCATTTACAGTAATATCACCAAGGAAGTTTGTGTCAGCAGCAAAATTAATAGTACCACCAGATTTTACATTTACTATGCCTGAAACATCTACTTGACCACGCATGAATACTCTTTGTTTAGCATCAAGAGTACCATAAATATTGATCACATCATCCGAGTCATAACCTAAATTAACAGTACCACCGTTTGCGCGGTGTATATTGACTGTAGGTGCATTCACAGACATTGTATTTGAGTTGTTATTTACAGTGACATCATTATTGAATATTGCATCAGCATTAGCAATAAACTGATCTGTAGATTCATCAAAACCTACTTTCAAGGATGCTAGCTGTAAATCATCTGTAGCTTTAAATCTAGTGATTTCACCAGCAGCGTTTTGCTCTAGAAAATGAATAAGATCTGCGTGAAGTCTAGTTTTTGTTTTTCTATTCGGCATATTCTATTTATCTCTATGTACTTAAAAATCTAAATGTTGTGAGTGTTGTACCAGACACATTTTGTATTGGTAAATTATTTACTTGTGTATAATTGGTTCCATCAAATTCAAACTGATTACCGCTTACAGTTAAATTACCGGACATATCTGCATTGTTTGAACCTGCTGTAATATTACCTGTCACTGCAAGATCCTTTGTAGCATCACCATTCACTGTAAGACCAGTAAATGTGTTTGTTGCGGCTGCTGCAGTAGAATCTGTGGCTGCCAATGTTCCAAATCCTGACATTGCAGAACATTTTAAAGTTGCATCACTATCTGCAGATAAAATAAGGTTTACACCAGCAATATTACCAGATGAAGTAACAGATGTTGATGATATATCACCGGTCAACACAAAGGAAGCATTAATATCGAGTGTTCCTGATAAAACACCAAAAGCGGCTTTATTAATTCCAGATGTAGCTTCCTGAGTTAATGTTGTACCTACAGCGACTGCTCCAGAAATTACCGCATTGGGTGCATTGAATGCGCCAGTAGAAATAATTTCACTGTCTGATGTAGCATCACTATCATTTAGAGTAAGGTTTGTCATACTGGCAGTGCCAGTAATATCTAAACTTTTCGAAACAACACTACCGGCGATTGTCATATTATCGTTGATTTGCAACGATCCACCTACGTTTAATTCACTATCACCAAGCGTAAGATTTCCAATGGTGCTAAATGTAGTTCCAATAGCAACACCATTGGAAGTGCTCAAGGTAGCTCCTTGCGCAGTACCGCTGGTAGCATTTATAGATGTTGCGCTTATAGTGTTTACACTTAATATACCTGCAGCAGTCACGGCATCTGAATCAGACGTTGTATATAAGCGGCTGGTGGAAATAGTACCTGTCGCAGTGATTCCACCACTAACATTAATTGAGTCACCTTGAGAGCTTGTGACAGTAAATGTACCGGTAGATATTTCCGAATCCACAATCAATGCATAAAAACTACCAGTCGTATTTGTTACGCTAGTGGTGTGTGTAGCGTTTACTGCAGAAATGTCTGCACCGCCGGTAAGAGTCATGTCGCTATCGACATTAAGATCTGCTATAGATGGAGAAACTAATGAGAGTGTTGATTCACTATCTACTGTTAAATCGACGGTTGTGAGATTACCTGTAATCGCTGTAGTACCTGTTGAGTTACTAGTTGTAAAGTTATTGGTAATTGTAAGATCACTGTCAGAAATTGTAAGCGTGTTAGTAAAGGATGCTAAACCAACACTGGGATCCATAGCCCAATAATCCACTGTCGTAGCACCATTGATTTTTAAAACTGGCAAACCACCTGCTCTGGTTGCTACCATTTCACTATCCGTGATAGTCAGTGTTGTGCCAGTAATATTGCCAGCGGTTGTAAAACTTTTTGCAGATAAAGTACCACTCACACTTACATCACTATCTGTAGCAGTAAAGTTTCCGGTGTTAATAGTACCACCAACACTTACATCTCCGGTGAATGTACCAGTAGATCCACCAGATACGGCACCACTAAATGTAAACTCACTATCGTTACCATTCAAAGCACCCGTAAGTGTTGTGTTTCCATTTACTGTAAGACCATTTGAAAGTGTAAGATCAGAATCTCTTGTTGTTATAGATGATGCAACAATTATATCGAACGAATTGAGATCCATATCTCTTAGCGTGATTGATGAGCCAGACACACCGATAAAGTTGGCTAGGAATTTTGGTGTATCTGAATCATTACCTAGATCAGCAATTTCTCTGAGATGAACTCTACCTTGCAAGTCATAAGTACCATTTTCAACAATTGTCTTATCATCAGAATCTTGACCAATATTAATAGTTTGTGTTACACTAGTGTCTCGACCCATATTGATTGTAGGCGAGTTCATTGTGAGAGTGTTGCTATTATTAGAAATTATCAGATCGCCAATAACTGTGGTGTCTGCATTTGCTACATTAAAACTATTTGTGACTGTGAGGCTATTAAAAGCGGTTTGTGTACCACTTGTAAATTGTGTTAAAATGGCATCACTGTCTTCAGCTGGTTGAAATGTATGAACCAGTTTCGCGTGACGTAATGTTTTTGAAGTTGCCATTCAACATCCTAAAAATTAAAAATTCTTGGTGAGTTAGATATATCAAACTCTCCATTCAATGCATTTCTTGTTTGTGAATCAGATGATGTACCACCACGAATAGTACCACTGGAATTCTTAGTAGTTACTCTTATTTTTACGGCTGAATCGTTCTTAATTCCACCGCCATCTGAGCCACCAGAACCAGTAATCATACCATCTACACAGACTTCAATATATTTTGCATTTGGAAAATCTGGAATAGTCAGCGCGTAATTACCGCTATTGCTAGTAAGTCTCACTCCTTCCGGAATGTAGATTACAACAGCGGTTACATTGCTACTTGATAGTGAATGTTCGTGTTGATCTGAATCGATTGAATGAAATAGGGTGTTATGTACATGCATTAGCTGGCCGTTGATTCTGAATAGAACCATTTGCCACCATCGAAAGTACCTGAAGCCATTTTAACAGAGTTACCAATTGAAACTCCTTTGGCGTTTGTACCCCAATCCAGTGTCATAGTTCCACTTGTAACTATACTGATTTGAGAACCTTTAGGCCAACCTTCAGTTGGTATTGAAACCGTTCCGACACCAGTATGAATGACGGTGGTTACAAAACTTCCAGCAGCAACTTCATAAGTACCAGCACCATCTTGTACACTACCGAAACTACCAGTAATATCTACATCACCTGTAAATGTACCATTCACACCAGAAAGTGAGTTGGTAATAGATACCGTTTCAGTGTTTACCACTTGTGCTGCAAGAGATGTGATTTTACCGGTCTTCTTATCTTGAACTAGTCTGTTCGGTAAATCTGCTGCTCTTCTTGATTTTGACTTAACTGCCATTTAATTCTCCTGAACTATTTATTAACCAATACTTCGTTTAAACCATACTTGTACGTTGATTTGAATTGGATCGATGCTGTTACCATTCTGATCCCAGGTTCTTACACGAATTGCTCTATTATTTGGATTTGCTACAAGCGGTTTACCACCAAACACATCAATCGTAAGTCCAGTTTCACTATCTGCACCTGGTCCTGGTGCTTGAGCATTTTGACCTTGTGCATCGATTGAAGAAAAGATTGGTTGAGCTTGTGGAGCACATGTAGAAACTGCCATTGACATATAGAATCCTTGTGTTTCTTTTACTGGTACCACTTCTGAATCGAGCAAGAAGAAATACACACCTTCTTCGTGTCTAGAATATTTTAGCTGATCGCTGTCAAAACCAAAGGTTGCTCTATCA
>Ga0181400_1000062_pt1 | contig 37970 bp, 40 predicted proteins | sample 23SPOviralmetaG_FD_130129 | JGI IMG/M metagenome (GOLD analysis project Ga0181400, IMG submission 130129) | Marine viral communities from the oligotrophic San Pedro Time Series (SPOT) site, San Pedro Channel, CA, USA - 23 SPOT_SRF_2011-06-22 | ecosystem: Environmental > Aquatic > Marine > Strait...
GCACGTGTTGCATTGCCCGACTGACTAAAGTTTTCCACAAACGCAATCTGTTTATCTGTAAGGGTTTTTGTACTCATACACTCATTATAACCTAAAGCAGGTGACGTTCAATAAATTAATGTAAATAAATTCTTGCGTATATTTTAAAATGTATTATATAATTAACCTACATTAACAACGAATGGAGTATTCAACATGAAGGCACATTATAACTTAGTCACTCACGCAGTGAAAGATATGGGTTACACCGTATCAGTTTGGGATGGTGAAGAATGGCAGGTCAAACGGTCAACATCTTTGCCAGCAATTAAAGACGCAATGGAATCAGTAGACGAATCACAGTTATTGTTTCGTGATGCTGATGGCAACGATATGGGCTGGGCGTTTATCGTTCTTGGCAACGATGGCGGTGATGAAGTTTCCGACTATAGCGTTAGTCGTGAAGCAGTCACATGGATTGACGATTGGTTTAATCGTGTAGTGATGGCGGCTTAGATGTTGGGCGTTCTTAAATACACATTGGGCGGCATTATAGCAGTTGGCTATATTGTCGCTGGGATTGGAATTCTTGATTTTGTGAATACTGACATTGCAACCAGCAACCTGACTGATTGGGTTGTCTGGGGAACGTCTACAATATTCACGCTAACAGGGTTCTTTGTTTTAATGACTATGGCGAGGGTGGTTAAATGATTATCGGTGGATTTAGCATGATAGATCGAGGCTTTGCGATAGAAGTTAGCGAGTTTGAAGCTGGCTGGTCATTTTTGTTGCAGGGTGATGATGCTTATCATTTTCGCAATGAATGGCAATTAGCTGATTCGCTTGGTTCAAGTTTTGGCACGTTTTTGCGTGACCATGAATATTATCAATTGTTTCAATAGGGGGAAATTATGAAGACAACAATGAAAATTATGGGAGCTGGCTTGGTCATCATTGGTTTGATGGCCGTTGCTGGTTCTGGCGGTGATTGTGATGGTCATTGCATGGAAAATGCAAACAGTCTGGGCGATATGCTTTTAATATCGGCTGGCGGTATTATTGCGATGTGTTTTGGTGGATTTTTAGTCTGGATGTCTGAAGATGAATAATCTGCATAAAACAATAGCTGGCTTGTCTGATTCTGAATTGGACAAGTTAGCTGATTTATTGGTTGAGCAATCAACCGACAAGGCTAGTCGTTTGGCAACCGTCATCGGCTGGGGATTACAAGACAAACACAGAAGGGAAGAAACAATGCTTAAAATGACAAACGAAATAAACGGAACACATTTGCAGGGGAAATTCATCATGCCTTATGAGGCTTTGATAATTGCTCTAGGTCAACCGCATTACAAATTCGACAACTTTGACGATATAGAAAACAAAATAGACGTTGAATGGTCGTTTGAATTGCCAAGCGGTTTGATTGCAACGGTTTACAATTGGAAAGATGGCAAGGCTTATCTAGGTCATCAAGGCACACCAGTTGAGCAAATAACCAGTTGGCACGTTGGCGGTCATCAAATGGACGCTATGCACGAGATTGTAGATATTATTAATCTTAAACTAGAAGAAGCAGGTTACGAGTTAAACGGGGGCAATCATGGGATATGATAAATCTGCATTAATTAAGATTGACAAGGAATGGATAGAATCAATCGTCAATCAAAAATTTAAAGAGTTATCACCGTCACAAAAAAAAGATGCGGTGCGGTTTATTGTTAACCATGATGGCAAATTATATAGCGGCATCAATCAAGCTATATGCGATTGCGTTAACGAATGGAAGGGCTGGAACAATGTTGAAGGCAAATCCATTCCGCAGCTAGTACGGAAAAAGGTCAAATGATTTATTTCAATATCGTTTGGCGGTTAGCGATTGCCAGTTGGTTTGTCGGTGTGTTTAGGCATATGCCTGATTTACACGGCAAACTAGCGGCAGGTGCTTGCATAATTTTAATTATCATGTGGGCGGTTCATGCGTTCACTGTGGAAAACAACAAAAGGAAGTAAAACAATGACAACGAAAAAACAAGCAGTAGAAGAATTGAAGCGAATTGTAAGCAAGGGCGATACAATTTATTTTATCGTCAAGAATGTATCAAATAGCGGTATGTTCCGCCATATTGATTTCTATCATTTTGGCATCAAAGATGAATTTGAAGAAGGTCAAGACCGTATCATACGCCATTGCCTGACGATGCTAATGTGCGATGCTCTTGGTTACAGGTTTAAGAATAAAACCCGTTGTATGGGTGTTTCTGGCGGTGGTATGGATATGGGTTTTCATGTAATCCACCAACTAGGGCATGAATTGTTTGATGATGGTTATGCCTTGAAACATCAAATCTTGTAGTTATTCGTAAAACTTATTAAACCTATTAAACGGGTTAGGCTTCGCAGTCTGACCTGTTTTTTTTACGCAACCACATTTGCAGCCGTCTAAAGACAAGGCATCTAACGTTTGCTCTAACAGTTCTAATTGTGTTCCAAATGTTCCCGTGAATTCTGCTGGCGAATGATGATAACCATAATGCCCCCTATGATGCACATAACAAAGCGGTATAACTTCGTAATGGCTTGAACGTCTGCCCATTCCCGTTTGATGCTTGATGTGGTGTAGTTCTGTTGGGCTGTCATAGTATCCTAGTTGGGCACAAGCAATGCAGCCCAATTCTGCAACGCAGTTCATGTGCAGTTTTTCCCGTGCTGTTTTAGCCTTTGGCATTGTAGTTTTTCTTTTCTATGGTTTGGTTGATCATGTTTGTCTTCCATCGTTCAAAATTAATATCAACGATCTTTTTTTCCCACGCCCATTTTGATTCTTCATGAATGGCAATTCCCAACGCCTCAATATGTTCTTGGTACGATGGATGAGCACGGGCTTCTCTTTCTTGGGCTGCTGCGGTCTTCTCACCTGCAACTAAAAATTCCTTCATTAATTTAGACAATAGAATTTGCCTTCCGTACTCTAACACGGAAAGCGTTTGCTTTGCTTTTGCGTGTTCTTCACCTATTGTTCTTAATTTATGTAACTGCTGCTCTCTAGCTTCTTCTGACATATGCACCCCCTTGTGATTTAGCTTTTTTAATTCTTAAATGTTGTAAAAACCCCTTCACTTCCTCACCCATTGGCATTGGATGAACACGTTTAGTATGTGGAAAGTGACCAAACTTTTCTTTAAACGTCCAGCTTGCCCACCCTTCTTTGTATCCCTTTTGCTTTGCATGAAATACAAGTTGGGCATAAAAGTTTTGCTTGTCGTTTGTAGTTACCTTTTCTTTTGGTAGTTCAACCAACCTGCCTTGCTTGATAAGCACCATCTTTTCTTGTGCTGTTGGTGCAAATCCACATTCAGGACATTCAATAGCACCTTTAAATGGTTTGTAGACCGCTTGACACTTGATGCAGGTAAATGGCTGCTTCTCTATTGGTTGTGGTTCTTTCTTCTTTGAATCAATGACTTTGCCATCAGTTAATATCCATTCAGGCGTGTCTTCAGGAAAACCATGCTCATAAACACAACCGCTATGGTCTATAACTAACGTGTCTTTTTTGCCCTCAAATGGCCTAAGACTACGCCCAACCATTTGCAGATACATTGCATATGACTTAGTTGGTCTAGCTAAGATTACGCAACTAACTTTGGGTTCATCCCAGCCTTCAGTAAGAACCTGACAATTTGCTAACACTTTTATTTCACCTGTATGCAAATCGTTAAGCACCTGCTCACGCTCTATTTCAGGCATATCGCCATCAACATGACCTGCTGCTATGCCATTACGTCTAAAAATTTGTGCAACATAGCGACTGTGGGCAATAGATGTGCAAAACACTACTGTTGGTCTGCCTTCTGCAAACTTTAACCAATGCGTAACTAAATCACCCACTAATTTAGGTTTGTTCATACGTTCTGATAGGCTGCCCTTCTCATAATCACCGCCTATTATTCTTATCCCTTCAAGATCAGGCATTGTTGGTGCAACTATTCTTGTTGGTACAAGGTGACCTTGATCTGTAAGTTTTCTTATGCTCCCACATTCAATAAGATCGTCATACATAGACGCTAACCCCTTGCCATCTGACCTACATGGCGTTGCAGTCAATCCAATTACATACGCATTGGGGTACTCAGCTACTAAATCACGGAACGATTTACTGACAGACCTGTGTGCTTCATCCAATATGATTAAATCAGCATCAGGCTTCATGAAATACTCGTTATCTTTACGTGCATTGAACGTTTGAACGCTGGCAATGGTAGTTCTTGCATAACCGCCTGACTTGCCAGCCATCAATAATGCGTGGTTTACTTCAAAATCATGCAGTTTATTGCTACATTGCATGACAAGTTCACGCCTATGAGCAACAAACAGACATTTTTTTAGCTTTTCTGTAGCTTGTTGTATCATTGCTGATGCAATTACAGTCTTTCCGCTACCTGTTGGGCTTACAAGTAAAACTTTCTTGTTACCATTACGAAAACTGTTGCGTATATTTTCTAGTGCTAACTGTTGATAATCACGAAGGTGCATAGCGTTTCCATATATCTCTTACCTGAAACATAACTTCATTCATGTCTTCAGGTGGGTTACAGGCGTTTGCAAATGATTGTGCTTCTGCTTGTGCATAATCATAACTTTCGCCACGCATACGAATTGCAATCAACATTTTAACCAACGCTTCATGCCTATCGCCCTCACCTACACCATAACGTAAAGTGCCAGAATACTTGCCTTTGTACATTGAGGGTTTGTAATCTACCTTAACCCGTGTCACTTCAGGACGCTTTAAACCAAGGCCATCCCTTATTTCTGCCATAGAATAAGGATCAGCATCCATCATCTTGTGTATTTTAATTGGATAAGGCTGCTTTTTGTTGTGAAAAAAACCAGCAATCCGCATGACACGTGGCAAATCTTTAACTTTGGGGTCTGCATCAAACTTTGCAGCCAATGCCTGTTGATACAATGTAAAACTTTCAAGCGGCATATCATGCACCAACCAATACACATGGTATTTATCAGGTGATGTATTGACTATCATATGAGGCTGCAAATCAAACTTACTAGGCAATGGTGCACCATCCAAATCAATGAACACTGCCCTTACTTTAGTAATGTTTTTAGTAGTACGCCCTAGTAAATCAGTTTGATTGACTGTGAAAAATACACCTGCACCACGTTTGTTAAGATTCCATAATTCTTTTATGTGCTGCTCAAGTGTTCCATGCAACTGTTTGACCAACCGTTTGTCTTTGCCTTTATCATCAAACGTTTGAAAACTATTTTGTTTGCCGATCACATCCATAAAGTAGCCATAATTACTTATCGGATTGTACATCACTTGCCCCCCATCTAGCCTCAGCACCTTTTTTACCTGCTGCCTGACGCTTTTTACGGTTCAATTCTTGTTCGATCCGTTCTTCTTCTGCTTGTATGCACACCAAATAAACAAGACCATCCTTGTCCTTAACTTCTTTAAACAAAGGTTTTATTTTTGGCAGCATCTTTTTGATTTTATCTATAGTGCAATTACACATCTTGGATAAAATTTCGTAATCCATAGGCACACGAAACCCACGCCAACAATGGCAATAAAGTAGTACGTAAGCCCCTTGTTCTTCTAGTGACATCTTCATACGTGAAGGTTCACTAATCCAATCGTTTGCGTAGAATTGAAACGCTGGTGATTGCTCGTCATTTTTGCGTTTTCTCATAGGTTCATCATTTGTAAATGTTAATTTAGGTTAATGTTAACCAAATTGGTGATGCCTGTCAACCTTATCTTGGGATGCAGGTGAAGTTGAAGGTGAAGATGAAGATGAAGGGGATTAAATCGCATTAGCTTTTTATAGGTAAGCTATGGCATTGCTATACGATTGGCAAAGGCGGGTGGAAGGGGAAAACAACGGAGCAAAAAACCCCAACCACCACAATGTTAGTTTATCAAATTACTGTACAGTCGTAACCTTTAAATCTGGCCTGATGTACTGTAGGTCAAAATCACCTAGTTCTGCTATTTGATACGCTCTCAATTGTGGTATTACATCCCATTTAGAAACCGCAGGGTGACTGATGCCAAGCATACGTGATAGATTCCTACCACCGTACTTCTGCACAATCTCTACTTTTCGTTCTTCTGCTAAAATACGCAGTGATCTGTTATCCATAACCAATTTTTCTGTTGTTGTAACGTAAGTAAATACTACTCTTTGTGTTAACTATTGTCAACTTACTTGACATATGGGTTAACTTTGATTAACATGGTGGTTCAAATAGTAAATATACAAAAAGGAAAAGATATGACATCAATTATAGCAACAATGGGTCAAGGCGGTGAAGGTCGCTACCCTGATGTATCCGTAGGGGTACACAAAGCAAGGTGCGTCAAGGTCATTGATCTTGGTACACAAAAGAATGACTACCAAGGTGACATCACATGGAAGCGTCAATGTATGCTGATATGGGAAGTGCCATCAGAAACCAACGGCAACGGTGAACCGCTTACTATTAGTAAGTTCTACACCATTTCACTACATGAAAAATCTAACTTAGGTAATGACCTTACGGCATGGCGTGGTCGTGCTTTTACTGAATTAGAAAAGCAAGGCTTTGACATTTCAAAGTTAGCTGGCGTTCCTTGTATGATGAATGTTGTTGAAGGCAAGAATGGTAGACCACGTATTTCTACCCTCATGCCATTGCCTAAAGGTGATGAAATGATTGAGCAGCACCATAGCACTGTCATATTTAGCGTAGACGATTATCAAAAAGGTAACCGTGACGCTTTTAATGCGTTGCCTGATGGTATTCGTGCAATCATTTTACGCTCACAAGAGTTAGCAGATAGTCAAGATATGGGTGACGATCACAATGGCGGTGATGTTCCTTATCCTGATGTTTCTGATGACGATGTACCGTTTTAGGGGGTGATATGAAAATAACTAACTTACAAAACTTGCCTCAAGCTATCGTAAATGCGGTTATCAATGACCCTTATGATGGTAAAGGTAGTGATATATCAGCAACCCGTTTGCTTGCACCGCCACGTATAAACATTCTAACTAAAAAGCATTGGGATAAGTTAGAAGAAGATGCTGCTGATCGCATATTTAGTTTGCTTGGTCAGTCTGTGCACCACATCATTGAACGTGCAGCACAAGAAGGTGACTTGTCTGAAGAACGTGTGTTTGTAAACAACGAACAAACAAACGGCTGGACTGTATCAGGTCAATTTGATTACTTAACTAAAGATGGTGACTTAATTGACTTTAAAACTACGTCTGCATGGGCTGTAGTTGATGCACTAAAGAACGGCAAATCAGAATGGGAAGCACAACTAAACATTCTTGATTGGTTAATTAGACATAGTGAAACTAAATTGCCCATCAAAGTAAAGTCACTTTCTATTGTAGCTATCTTACGTGATTGGTCTAAAATGAAGGCGTTAACATCTGTTGACTATCCAAAGCAGCAGGTAGTTACTATTCCTATTACTATGTGGTCAGATGCAGAACAAGACGCATACGTTCAAGGTCGTATTGCATTGCATCAAAGTGCTGCATTACAGGAAGAACCGCCTATCTGTAGTCCTGAAGAACGCTGGAACAAACCAGACACTTACGCTGTAATGAAAGATGGTCGTAAGTCTGCTGTACGTTTGCTTCCGTCAATGGATGAAGCTAAACAATTTATCAAAGATAACGGTATGTCTGAAGGTAAAGGATGCAAGATCGTGTTACGTGCTGGTGAAGATACTAGATGTGCTCATTATTGTGCTGTTCGTGATTACTGTACACATTGGACAAAGGTATCGTTCTAATGGATAAGCCCTTCGTCTACACACAAGACCGTCTTGTTAGGGGTATCCTAAAAAGAATGGCTAAACGTGCGGATGAAGGGCTAACTACTTATGGCGGCACAATGGAACAAGCCAGCAAACCATTAGTTGAATGGATAAATGACGCTCAAGAAGAATTAATGGATACCTTAGTTTACCTTGAGAAAGTTAAGATAGAATTAAACAACAAAGATTAAGCAATGCCGCATGATGCCATCCTACCAGCTAATTCTTCACAACGTTCTGGCGTTTGAGTAAACCATCTGCTATCTAACATTTCATCTGACGCATCTACAAAGTCATGTTCTTTTAAAGCAGCCCACATATTTTTGAACCGTGATACACCCCGTGTTCCTAATTGGAATACCATTTCAATAACAACTTCTTGTGCTTGATTAGGCAAGTTGTAGCCTTCCATCAGTTCTTGTGCTTCAATAAAAGAACGGTCAAAATCTACATCAAATTGTTTGTCTAAAAGATCAACGCTGTATTGTTGCCCTTCTTGGTATTGATCGTCTTCTGTAATTAAATGACCATAACCAATAGTAGCTTTGCCAAGACTATCTTTGTAAATAGTATCTCTAAAGCCTTCATGCTCTTTGATTCTATTTTTAAGTTCTTCCCATTCAAGTCTTTCGCTGGGCATTTTGTATTCCGCCATGTTATTTCCTTCCAATTTTAGGAAAACCCTTTTTCATATTCCGATAATTTTCATCAGATATAGTAGATTTTTTCTTAGTACGTGATGTGCCAGCAGCTTTCCTTTTATTTATATTATAATACAAACCTTTTTTTGCCATAGTTAATCCTATTTGTTGTCGTTACGCCATTCAAGAATAGATATTCGTTTATCTAATTCATAAATTTTTTGTACCAATTCATCCTTAACATCCATACGTGCAATAGCATTGTCTGGCGATGGGATAATTTGATTGTCCATGTCTACAAGTATAGACATCTTTTGGTGAAGCACTGATACTTGGTCACGCACATCCATCATACTTGAATATAGAAAACCTAAAGCTGCTAACAGCAATGGTGCTATGGCAGTGGCTACCTTTTTTAACAAGTCAGACATAGTTATTTCTCTTTAATAAAAAATATCCTATGACGCACAAAATTGCAATAATTCCTAATGCAAGTACAGATATGCCTATTGCTTCTAATGTTGCTCTACGGGCTTGTATGGCCTTCCTACGGGCTTCTTGACGGTCTTTCTTGATCTGTGTTCGTAGCCGTATAAGTTCTTGCCATGCGTTTAGACCACGTGTGTATATAATAATCTGACGCAGTTCATTTTCCATATCTTCAGCACGTTTTTTAGCAATGAATGTTTCCATTGCTTCTTCGTTTACTGAACGAAATGGTTGGTTTTTTTTCTTTTGATGGTTTTCTTTGACAGCATCAATGCTATCCCAAAGTGAGCCAATATCTTTTGCTAACGATTGTATTTCTTTACCTGCGGAAACACCTGCTTTTATCGCTGAAAACGATGCTACAGCTATAGATAAAGGGTCAACCACATCATCACTTCTTAAACTTCGTCATTGCGTTAATACCAAATGATCCTGATACAATTGCAAGAACGATGTACCAAAACATTTCAGGTGCATTGCCAAGCATTACCCAACCTTCTGCCATATATGGTTGTGATTGAGGTATAAAATGTGCCACCATAATTCCGCTAAAAACTAAAGTGAGCCATTCGTCTTTCCAAGATGATGATGATGCGTTTACTTGTGCAGTTTGTACCTGCATACCTGCTTGTATTTTTGCAACATCTACAGTAGAAGCAGCTTCTATTTCAGCAGCACGAATAATTTTTTTCTTTTCCATGTTGTGCTTTACAGCACCAATGGTTGCGTCTGCTACAGCAGATACAATAGGGTTTTTAAATAGACCTGCAACTAAACCTAACAATGGAAACGCCATAATTATCCCCCCCTGTAAAATCCTAAAGTTGTTGCTAATGCTGCAACGATAGCACCAATAACAAAAACTGTTTTTATGCCACCTTTACCCATAGCTACTTGGTTCTTTAGTTCTTCTATGTCCTGTGAATTCTTCCTAATAATACATTCAATTTGATCTAGCTTTACCAAGACCACATCATCAGACAACCTAACATTAGTTGGTGTTTTTTTTGGTCGCCCTCTAGTTGCCATCATTATTTACCTATCATTTTTTTTAATATTTTTTTGTAATTGATTTTGAAGTCTACCCATTTCAAATAAATAGAGTTGTCGTATTTTCTGCAAACAAAATATCCAGCTACAAAACCTACACATATTGTGATTAATTGTTCCATTATGCTTGGCTCTCTGACCACGATATACGTGCTGATGAATTGAATGGGTTGGATGCTGATACAGTAGAAGGGTCTTCTGTTAGCCTTACTACCACGGTTACAATATCTGGCCCATCAGGGAAAGTATTATCACCACCCATAATAGCGTTACCTAACGTAGCAACTTCTGCCAATTGTTCTGTAGTCAATACAGGCTGTCTAGCTGATGCACCTGTACCACCTTGCACACGGAATCTGTAAACATCTGTACCGCCTGTAATACTATCACCTGTTCCGTGGAACACTAACTGTGATAATGAAGGATTTTGTACAGAATTCCAATCAACGTTATCAACTTGTCCATTTAATCGTAACGAAACTTCTGCTGCGTGAGTGGATAAGATGCCTACAGAATTTAAGATAAGCTGCATACGGTTGATAATTTCACGCTCACCTAAGTTACCAATTGTATTGGTATCTACGGATGGTGCTAATCGTACAGTAATTAGCGGTACATCAATATTAACAGGGGTTGATGCTGCCGATAAAGTTACTGTGTAAGTGCTATCTGAACCTGCTGTTGTTGATGGTTGTTTATCAATAACTACAAGGTTACGTGTAGATTGCCCTGAATAACTGTACCCTTGTGACGAAAGAATGTCAGGCAAGTACGGTTGTTGTGGGAAATTATTATCTTGAGGGTTAACAACCTTTGTATTGCTTTGTAAGTTTGCACCAGTAATTACCTGACCTTCTGTTAGCTGGTTGTAAGAAGATGACTGATTGGTTTCTAAAGCCCAACCAATACGTCTTAGCCTGTTATTTACAAGACCATAATAATAATTACTACGGTAAGCTACTCGCCCTGTAACACTTACTGTTGCTGCACCTGTAACCTGTACGTCATTGGATGAAGCGGTAAAGATGTACGCTTTGTCATCATCATACCTACCGTCCATAATTACAGACGTACCCCAATGGGCTAGTGCAGGTACATATGTTGGTTTACCTACGTTTTGAATGTCGTAACGTGCTGGCATATTGCCTGAACGCATATACGCTTCTGTTTCTAAATTGTTGTGTATGAAAGCGTGTACGTATTGAACGTCACCTTCTTGGTCTTTAAATCCAAATCTAATTTTACCTGCACCGTACCATGAATAATCAATGTAAGCCATTTGGATAGTATGAATATCAAGGACATAACCTGTTGGCCCATTACCATCTGCTGTATCAATATTCCATTGTGATTGCGGCACACGTATTGTTTCAGTTATTGTAACAATTACGTTATTTGCTGAAGCACCACGATATGATGGAGCAATGTTTAAATTGTTATCATCACTAATCTTAGTGACAAGATAGCTTTGCCCACGAATAACAAGGTAACCACCCACTTGTGCCTGTGTAGAAAATTTAGTGTTTGTGCCTGTAACTGCACCACTGCCAAACGTTACACTGACTGATCCTGAAAGTTGCTTAATTGATTTTCTTCGGCATACGTACAAGTCTTGTCCATCGTACTCAAAGAACATACCGTTTTGATCATCAAATAAACCGCAACGCAAATGGCTGTTGTTCCAGCTATCTACTTCATAATGTCCATAGCCGCCTGTGCTAGTTGACGTTAGCGGATAGTAACTTGCAGTAAACGTTCCACTAGAAACAGTTTGAGAAATGTCTACTTCATACGTACCTAAACTGCCTGTAGTTCCTGTTAACTGTCGAACAATTTTGGTTGGCGTTGGTGTGCTAATAGACATACCAGCAATCAAGCCAGTAAGTGTAGCATTGTCTTGATACTCACTTGTGCTTGTTACTGTTAATGTTGTACCGCTTTGTGATCCAGTAATTTCTACTTCAGGAAATGCTATACGTACTTGGTAATCATCTACAACTTGGCTAGTTAAGTAACTTTTATTAAAGTAATTTAAGCCGCCTATTGTTGGAACATCTCTTACTGTTATAGGTAAATCAACGGACAAACGATGTGGGAATTTAGTGTAAATATATCCATACTTGTTACCACCTGTTGTTGTAATTCTTTCAATTGGAACAGTTGGACTAAAGTTTACAGCAAAGGATACTTGAATACCTTTACCTGATTGGTAACGGAAATATTTACGTGTCTGACGTATCATCTGACTATCAGGGTTTGTTGAAGGTATAAGTTCTACACCACCATCAAAAGGTCTGTGCAATGCAAACCCATCTGAACGTAACAACAATGAAGTTCCTACAGAATATTCAATATCAGATAATGTACTTGTTACTGGTTCAGACAAATTAATTTTTGTTGGTGAAAGAACCGTTGCAACATCAACTTCAATAGTTGAACCCGTGCTAGTCAATTTCTTTAGAGTTTCGCTTGAACCCGTACCGCTAATTGCAATCTTGTTAGTGCCAGCAACGGCATCAGCGTTTGTTGGATAAAGTGACAACGTGTTTGCGTCTACAGTTTTGATGTAATAGAACACCCCACTTGTTAAACCAGTTCTTGATGTAGTTGCCTCGTAAATAACAAGATCACCATCAGTAAATCCATGGTTAACAGATGTATCAAAAGTATCGTTGGCATCATCCATTGATGATATTGTACGTTCTGTATATGCTTCAGGTTCGTACAATGAAATGTTGTCACCTGTTTTAAAGAACGATGTAAAGTTTGTATTACTTCCGTTTAACTTCACTGTTTCATTATCAATAGATACTGTGCCTTGCCCTTTTACTTCACCAATCAAATTGTTAGTAGAAAGCGTTGCTTGCCCTACGCCTTGTGATGTAAGGGTAATAGCTGTTCCATCAATTGCATCGTCATATGTTGCTGCTAAATGAATCCAATTTTTTGAATTACGTATTACATAATATACTGTTCCATCTACAAGACCACCTGTTGCGGTTGTGCCTTCATTGTATGTAACTGCATATCCGCTTCTAAAGAAATGATCAGCAATACGAATAGCATCGCTTTCAATGTACACTGAAGATGCTGGATCAAACGCAATTACCCTTGTAGGTATTTGACCACTAGCTTGCATTTCAAATGTATTAGAATCTACAACATTAGAAATGTTATACACACCATCTGATGCACCTGCTACTGATGCAGTAAGTTTTTGTGTACCTGTACCTGCTGCTGTTAAATCTACAATATCTGTTTGACGGAAACGTGATGTTCCTGAATACGGCAACCCAAATCGAATACGATCAGGCCAAGCAGCATTACTTTGTGCCCCTGCTAATGTACGGTACACATAAAAATAAGTAGTGTTAATAACTCTGATGTAATAAAAACCACCGTTACGCAATCCGCCTACTGCTGCTGCTGATGATGTGTATTGAACACGGTCACCTGTAGAAAACCCATGGTTTGATTTACGTACATAATCGTAATTGTATAAATATCCTGCTGTATTGTTGCCACTTGTAGCGTTGTTAACAGTAACGTCTGAACCACTAAATCCTGTTGCTGTTGTAGATAACTGCAAAGTATTTGTAGTTGGCTGTGCTACATAATAACTACCTGCATTAGACAACCCACCAATAGTTGTTCCGCTTTCATCTGTGTACACAACGGCATCGCCTTCACTTAGACCATGACCTTGTGTGGTAGTAGTTGGTGCTGGCGTGTTTGCAATGCCACCCATACCTGCGTGTACAGAACAATAATAGTAAAGCTGTGCTGTGCTTGATGGCACAACGAATGTCACTGTTGCACCTGCATCGCCTTGCGTACCTGATACTGTTATACCAGTAGTATATTCGCTACCGCCACCGTGTGTGCCATCTGCTGTTGTGCTGAATTTTAATGGGTGACCTGCTGCTGAAGCGTCTGATACATCAAATGTGTATGTAGACCCTTCACGTAATTCTAATGTATCTGCTTCTTGCCCATTAATATAAAAAGCGTTTGCTGCTGGGTCACTTGCTTTTGGATTAACAGTTACAACGTATGTAACAGTTTCCGCAGCCTGTGTGATTGTTTGCGTACCGTCTAAATAATCTGCCCCGTCTTGGTAAGAATAACCTGTAAAATCTACTGTAGCACTTACCGAACCTTGTGATGATAGTTCACGTATACTGGTCTGGTTGTACTGACGAAATCTAATACGGTTATCATTAACTACTTGTACTGTGTAATATTGATTACGGGTTAATCCTGATGGAACACTTGAAGATGAAGAACCAAACCTAATCAAATCCATGTCTTGCAAACCGTGGTTTGCATACCAAATAGAATTTCTTGTTGGGTTTAATTCAATAAGAACCATTGCACCATTTACTGTGCCACTATTAATATTTCGTGTAGCCCCATTTGGTGTGTATGCAAACTGACAAGTTGTACGCCCACCTGCTACAGTAACGTTCTTAGTATACAAGATAGTGCTATCTGGCTGTTCATATGTAGCCAAGTTGTCACTATTGTTCATGTAGGGCAGACCACCAGTAGTGGTGTAGTTCATAATCACTGCTTGGCTGCGGTCGGCTGCAATCAATGGCACTTCGTTAGCAAACCTAAGTTGCTCTTGTGCTGATGCTGTATATGCGTTGGTTGGGTCAAAAGCTGTTACAAAACAAGATCGTGATACGCCAGCAAATGTACCGTGGTTACTTAAATTCACCCTTCCGCCATTTAAGCTAGTTGATAAATAAATAGTATTAGCGTCTACAACATTAACGTAATATGGACGGGTATCTGTAAGACCGCCCATCGCACCATTACCATCGCCATGCCAATAGACAACATAATCATCATCTGCAAATCCGTGTGGGCCATCAGTAAAGGTAATCGTTTCTACGCCACCTGCCGTGTTTACTGTGATTGTGCTTGTTCCGCCTGTGCCTTGAACAAACCATTTAACATTAAGACCCACTGCTGGGTTATGAATGGGTTGCCAGTTCCAAGTATCAACAGCACCTATAGCGTGTGAATTAACTTCACCTGTAGGAACGTTAACTGTTGTTGACTTGCCTCTGTTAGCAAAATTTTCAAATGTAGTATTTGCTGAATTAAAATTAACAACTTTTTGACCTACGGAATTTGTAAGAAAGAAAGATGTTTCGTTATTAAATCCTAATGGAAAATCTGTTTGTACAGTTAGCTTTGAAGGGTTGGCATTGTTAGTAACAATTCCATCAATGTTAGCTAATTTAAATTCTGTACCTTGATAAATAGAACCTAAAAATATTTGTGTATAAGTTTCTTTAATATTTTGTGTAATAGGTATTTCGGCTTTTGCAGCATATTGGAACGTAGTTGCGTTAACAATTGTTGTAACAACAAACCCACCGTTACACGTGCTACGTGCTGTACCTTGCACAATAATAGGATTACCCTGCACAAGTTCATGGTCAATAGTAGTAACCACTGTGACAAGGTTACTGTTAGCAGTAGTCGTAATTGTTGATACATCTAAATCTGTATCACCGTTACGTGAAAAGAACGTAGGAATGTTTTTAATTAGTTCTAGTGTTTCCCATTTTGTATTTTGTAGACCGTATTCAAAGTCAGTGTCGATAAGGTTTTGAGGTTGGGATACACGAAATTTAGATACAGGGTCAGTGTACGTCTTGTCAGGACGCATTTCTGTGCTGTCTTTTTCAATAAAAATTTGCAGTTTGTCTGTATCAGACATTGATGTGGTGTCGTAATCAAGAACAAGAGTAGTTGTTTTGTTAGTTAGGTCTTGCGTAAATGACGCTGCACCACGTTCATCATCAGCAAATGCAAAGATAATTTGATTCGTAGTTACGTTGGTAATCGTTAAGAATCGGCTTTGACCGATCACATCATTTACAACTATGCTTTTAGCTGAAGCATCAAACGTGTATTTGTGTATTAATTTCTTTGACATTTTATACCCCTATCCTAAAGCTATAGCATAGATAATTGCATCTGATGCTATCCTTAATTTTTCATCGCCACCAGCATTTTCCACCCTCAAGTTTATGCCTAGACCGCCCAATAACTGTTCTTGTAATACGTTAGCATTTGTATCGTTAGTTGTCACCTTTACAACACCGCCACCTGATGACGCAGCAGCAGACGCAGCAGAAGCGGCTGCTGATATTGCACTTGAATCTGCTTCACCTGCTTTTGTTGTTGCTATGCCAGCTTGTGTAGTTGCTGTATTACTACTTGATACCGCTACATCTTTTGCTGCTATTGCTGCATTTTTAGCTACATCTGCTGTACCTGCATGACCTGATGCAGTCGTGGCACTTGCTTCTGCCTCATTTGCACTGGTTGATGCTTCTGCTGCTTTTGCTGTTGCTGTTGCTGAAGCTGATGCTGCTGATGCGGCATCCACAATTAATGCCCACTTTGCTACATCTGCATTACTAGAAATAGGCGTTGAGCCTGTTGATGTGTGTGCAATAACGCAAAGATAAATGTTATCGTTGCTAGAATCTTTTACAATATCTCGCTCACCAAACTCTGTTGCTGTTGACCAATTGCCTTTAAAATCACCTAATGTTTGTGCAATTGACAATTCACCAACACTATCAAAGGCCAGCACTTTGTTTGCACGGTTAGCTGCATCTACAGTAAATTCTGTAGAAGACATAGTATTTGTTCTTGAAATCTTTATTGATCTATCAACAGCTTCTTGCAGTTCTTGTGCAATTGCAATTGACCTGTCAAACGCACCTTCCACGCTATCTGCTGTGAACGGATCGTTTTCTACAAGATCAAGTGTTTGTGTTTGGTTTGTTGCTCTACGTAGGATTACATTTGCTACGCCTGTTATTGGCTCGTTGCCAGACGTAAATGTAACGTTACCGCCAGTAGCTTCGCCTACTCCGCTAACGGTATAGTGTGTAGAAATCGTTTTAACAGTTTCAGTTCCGTCTGCCGCCCTTAGTATTACTTCAATGTCAGCTTCATTTAGAACCTTGAAGTTGTAAGGGAAGACAGCTTCAACCCCGTCACCATTATAACTATTCTTAATGATTGTTGTCGATATAGTCATAATCTTCCCCTAGTTTACCATTAAAATTATCATTTATGAACCGTTATTTTAGTTAACATCTTCACCTTGCTTTGGAAAATTAATAGGTATTTCCTCACCATCAAAGGTATTAAACTCACCTTCTACCTGCATACCCATTAATCTTTTAATCTCTTTTAACATTAACAACCGTTTTTTCTTATCCTTAGTTGTTATGTACATGGAAACTAATTCTGAACCACCTAGTTTTTTAGTTACCATTCTTTTAAACAACGGGTCTTGAAATATATCTTCTGGGAACAAAGCATTAAAAGCAGCATTTTCTTCATCGGTAATCGTATCTTGCTTACCGTTAAACAATTTTCTCTTTGCTTCTTGAGCCGCAACCCTCAAAGCTGCTTGGGATTTTTCATACAAATCCATGTCTTTCTTAAATGTGCTTGAATTACCTGCTGGTGTATCACCAATTTTAACAAAGTTTTGTATCAATGGCCCTGCCACTGGCGTGTTTAAGACTGATGCAAGACCTTCATATACTTCTTCCCGTGATACATCTTCCCAATTATACAAAGTGTTCCCACCATAATTGTTCCAAATATACCTGTATTTTTCTTTTGTAGTGTAATGGTTGTCTGCTTTCCATACGTCTTCATCAATAGCAAAATCACCTGTCCAACTACTTACAGGGTTTTCGCCATGGACAAACATATTTACTGCATCCAACATAAGTTCGGCAGCAGGGTTAGGCGACAACGCTGTGTTATCTACAAACGTAGACAAGAAATCATCAGGTGTGTCACCAATCATTGCATTAAAACCTTTATACCAAAGGTTATTAATAATTCTAGCGTTTTCGTCTTGCGGCAATCTCATGTAAACAGGAAGTTTTGATCCGTTATTAGGGTCTGTGTACCATCCTAAAGGTATCACTATGTAGTTAGCTTTATCGTAGTCAGATATACCCATGTAGAAAGCTGTGCCCCAAGCACCTAAAAAGTTTAGTTCTGCTGCTTTCTGTATCATTTTTGGCATAAGTTCGTAACCAAGATACTTCAGACCTACTGACTTAGGGTCTTCACGGAATCTTACGTAGTCACCCCTAATACCTTCTTTCATAGCATTGTAGAAAATTAAGAAGTTATTAGTAACTGAATGAAATTCTGATGTACGCAAAAACGCTGGTGAACCATAATCTTGCTGCACCTTGAGCATCATTTCACGCTCATTCATATTTAGCTTACCAGTTTTCACTGCATCTTTTATTGCTTTGTACGCACCAATTTTAGGCATACGATCTAATGCACGTGCTGTAACTTGCATACGAATTGCTACAGGGTCTATTATTTTGTTAAACCATTTTCTATGTTGGGCAGGTAATCCAAACTCCAACATATACTGTTCTAATATAGCTTGATCCCTTGATATATAGCCTTTTGATTCTGCATCCCTAACGGCATTTTTCCCTGCGTTAGTTTGGTATCCTTCCTTTGTAGACAACAAGAAACCGTTTCGCTCCATGTAGTTTACAATTTCTGTTTTGTTGCCGCCCATCATACCTTTAAAAGCATCTTTACTAGATGACATTATTCGATAGACCATAGCTTCTTTAGGATTACTAAATCCTTTAAGGTCTATTTTAGTAAAAAATGCTGCACCTTCTAAGTTACGTACAGTTCTTTCAATATCTCTTACTAAGTTCTTAGACCAAAAACGGGGATTATATTCTGTAAATATACCCCTAAATACATCGTTACCTGCTTGTGCAACTTTTAAAACTACGTTGTTTGCGTTAACACTATTGCTTGCAAAAGACTTGGCAGCAAATTTATTCATGTGCCAATACTCTAGTTTGCCAAGACGCATGACTGATACAGTAGTCATTCCTGTTGGGGCTGGCTCTACTACACCTTTGCTAATGTATTTAGCTTTTTGTATAACCCTATCTTTTTCACCTGCTTTAGCTACATCAAAAGTTTCTAACCATCCCTTGTTCTTTTGCATCCATTGGATTGCAGTTAACTTGGCACGGTTCATCTTCATTGCATCAATAAGCATCAAATCTTTTTGTACCGTTGACAACAATACATCAGCTACAGGCTCAAACGTGCCTTTAGTTTTCATTATTTTAGAGTTAGCTAATGTCTGTACACCGTACTTATCAATACGATTTAACAAAGATTTTAGGTTATTGAAGGATATGTATTCAACATTATCCAATAATTCTTTAACTTGTTTACGGCTAAACATCAGACTAGATTTAAACAACTCACCCATGTAATCCATTCTTACTGCATAAAAATCAGTTGCAGCTTTATCTAAGGCAGGGTGATTCTTTTTAAATTCTTTGTAGAGTTCCATCGCAGAACGTCCACCCTCAATTTCGTTACGTATTATCGTACCGTCAGGGTCTACTCTTTTTAGTTCTGCCCACAAACCTTTAGGGCTTGCCATGCCAGCACGTTGCTTACTCATAGCTAAGTTACGTAAAATAAGCATTGTTGAAAATGCTTCTATTGGCAAATTCATATCTTCTAGGTTACGCACAATACGTTGCATATTGCCCATGTATTGTTCCATAAAGCCTTGCTGGTAACGCCAGTTTTCCATTCTGTAATTTAAGTTTAGCGTTTCGCTATCCATCCAACGGCCTTTGCCTAATTGGAATGTTCCCCCTTCTGGCCCTTGAAAGCGTCTGTAGAACCAACCCATAGTATCAATGTATTGAACATTGAAATTATCTACGTTGTTTTCTTTAAAGACGTTTTCCATAGCTTCCGCTACTTTTCGGTTACTGGTCTTTGTCATGTTCATAAGGCTTGTATAAACTTCTTCAAACCTAGCAGACTTACCAGCTACCATTTTAAATTGTATATCCTTTAACGCATCCATAACTTCAGGACGTTTTGACATATAATTTAAAAACAACTCGCTTGACCTTGGGGCATTTACATATGTCCAATTTGGACGCAATAAGAAAGCCATCATAAAATCAGCCATTAATTCAGGACTGCTATCACGGTACTTAGTGTATTTTGGATCGTTTTGCCTGTTAAAAGGCTTCCATGTAGCTGATAACTTTTGCAGTTCTTTTGTGATAATAGATATATCTACAAGACCACGCTCAGTCATTTCCCTTTGCATCATTCTTGCAAACACATCATTAGCTTCTTTACGTAATGCTGCATCTGAAACATCAGGACGTTTTGCACGTTTAGCGTTTATGCCTTCCACAATACTTTTAATATGTGGGTCAATCATTTTACGCATTGCGGTCTTAGTTATTTGCTTTTTTAAAGCACCGCTTAATCCTATAAAAGCATCGTAAAATTCAGGGTCAATCCTAGCCCTAATATCAGGGTCACGAAATATATCTAGTATTTCTTCAGGCTTGATCTCTAATTTAGTTTCAATCTCTTTGTCTGTTTTGTTTAAATTTTTAGCTGCTTCTGCTTCTGCTTTTGTTCTAATCTCTGCTATTTCTGCTTTAGTAGGCAACGTTCCGTCTTTGCCTGTAGCATCAATCCATTCGTTCATATACTTTTTCATTGCAGCCATACGCCCAAGAATGTTGTTTTTGCCTATTGTTGCTTGAGGCAAATAGTCCAACAAATGACCAATTTCGTGAGCAAGGGTCATAGTAAAATCTTTAGGGTTTTCTTGCAAAGCCCTATTAACAGCCACTTCTAACTGTTTAGGATTAACTTTACCGTCTGGCTGGGTGATAGATTTAAAGTATCCACGTAGATTAGACTTCATACGTTTTACTTGTGGTGTTTGATTAATTAACACTTCTGTAAGGGCAACTAAATCAAATGTATCAAGACCCTCTCTAAACAAGTCTTTCCATGCTGCGTTAATAGTTACTTCAGATGGGGCTACTTCATTAGGTGCACCCCAAGGGCTACCATCACTTTTTGAATGATCGTAATATGTTTTATCGCTATCCCGTTTATAATTTTCGTAATAGTATTCGGCTTGTTCCTTCATCTTGCCCTGTAATACTTTACCCCTTACGGCAGCAATAACTTCCCCTTTGCCACTTAAAACCACAACTCCACTATTATTTACTTGAACCTCTGCATCTTTGCCAATTTTTCTATTAAAAGCACCACGTTCTACATATCTAATAATTGCGTTGTATATGTCTTTAGGTACAGCAATAAATTCTTTACCTGCTGATTTCAGCACAATCATGTCAAATTTAGCACCTGTTGTGCCGCCAGCCTTTATTCCAAAAACAGGGTCAACTTCTACAAATTTGGAAGATGGTATCTTTCCCATAACCAATTCAAAAAACGCACCTTTGCTGTTAGCCTTTATTGGTTTGTTTGTTGAACCAGTTTCTTTTGCTGATTTTTTAAATATTTTTGCTAACAAAGGAAACGCAGCTACATCAAAGAAAACATCTTTAGTACCAGCAGCATTTTTGGTTGTTACTATTGTAGCGTCTGGGTCTTTAAAAAACGTTTCTGACTTTTGTTCTGATTTTACCTCTGTTTCAACTTCTTCTTTGAATCTAGTTTCTGATTTTTTAACTTCTACATCTTTGCCTGTAGCTTTATTTTTTACTGTTACTGTTGGCTGCACTACTTCTACAACATCAGGTTCAAACACTTTTTTAACTTGCTGTTCTTTAAAGTCAGTACGGACTTCGTTTGTAACCGTTACTTTGCCGTTAGCGTCTACTTCTACTTTTGTTGTGCCAACAGGCTCATGGGCTGTAACTTCTGCCTCTTTGACAAAAACTCTTTCCCCTGTATTTTCTTTTTGAATTTCTAATTCGTATTGCCCATCCTTATCAGTTCTGCGTCCTACAACCTTTCCTGTCGATGTACTGCTTGCAGATGTATTAACTACTGTGCCTAATTCAAATTTAGGTTCTGGCACAAATTTAGTATCTGTTGCCGTTTCCATTTTGTTAAGCATTGCTTGTGATTGATTGATAAAGAATTCAGGTTCTTCACCACGTTGCAATTCGTTTTTAATATCAGGACGATTTTTAGTAAGTGTATATACATCTTTAGGATGCCACCCGTATTTACGGTAAATTTCGCCTAACCACCCCATGCCCTTTTGTGCTCTATTCATGCCAAATATCATTACGGCTGCGTGAGCAAAATCATGTCGTGTAGGTGCTACGCCATTAAAAATAGACGTAAGGGTAACCATTGTTCCTATTTCGGCACTATAAGCTGCACCTGTTGTAGCAACGTCATATACTTTTTCAGCACCACCTTTAGTAAGGATCAATTCACCCTTTTTGTTATACTTTGCCCCTTGTTGCAAAGCGGCATTTGGCAATACAAAAGGTTTTAGACCTTGACCAGCTAATCTAAAAAATTGGCCTGTACCTGCTGTTGCCCCACCTATTGTTCCGTATTTGATCCCTGTTTTAAATGTTTCGGCTTTGAACAATTGTTCCATAACCTCACCCATGCTGTACACTTTACCTTCAGATAAAGCCCTCATGTAAATATCACGCAGCATTTCTGGTACAGCAAACGCACCTGCACCGCATATTACTGGTGCTAATACTGCTGATCCACCGCCTGTAGCTAGACCTGCACCTGCATTTAATGCAACGCACCCACCTACCATAAGGGGAAAGTCTAATGCCATTGTTGCAGTTGATTGCAGTATGTCTTGCCCGAAACTTTGTGTTTGCCACATAAACGTTTCTTGGTAGGCTTCTGTAGGTGTCATACCATCTACAGTAACTAATTGATGAAAATGAGCCACCAACCCTGCAACCGACATAGTTGCACCTTTTTGCCATACTGTATTTGGCCCTGCACCACCTGAATATCTTACAAACTTACCTGCACCTGATTCAATTAGTTTTTCAGTTACCCACCAATCCACACCATCTTGGCTAAAAGATGCCAGTTCAGGTAATTGGTATTTGTAGTTTGCAGTGTTAAATTCATTAAATGTTTCGCCTGAACGTTCATCAAAGTTAGGTCTTGGAACAACAAATTCATCAGGCACTACATTTGTTTGTAATACATTGTCTGTTTCTTCTAATTGTTTTGTTAATTCTTCACGCTCTTTTGAAAGTTTTTCTAATCTTTTTTGTCTTTCAAGAGCAGCTTCGCCTTCGTCTTCTGCACCTTCTATATCACCAGTGTTTATGCCCTGTTCCATTGCATCCAATGAAACGTCTTGCATATAGTTTTCTGTGTCAATTAGCCTGTTAATCTCTTGCAGACGCTCTTGTATAGCTGTTTTATTTGCTAATGCTGAATCATATGTTTCTTGGTTGATACCATTTTCTAATTTGGTAGTAGCATCTTGCAGTTCTTTTAGTTCAGCTTCCAACAACTCTGGGTCGCCATATGGGTTCATTCCCATGCCCATTCCTGTAGCGTTCATTGCAGTTGATTGAGCCATATCTACAATAATGTCTGTAATTCTTCTTTTGTTTTTTTCTATTTGCTCAGATCGTGTTCTTATAGAAGGTGGGTTTATTAAATTTAAACCTTCCGCCATTGCTACTTTATCGCCCTTTGCAATACGTGGTAGCAAATCTTCCATTCCATCTGTGTTAAGCATTTTTGCCCAAAACAAGGTTCTTTGTAATGGTATAGGCAATTTCGCTGCATTTTTATGTACCATTGCCTCCTTTAATTGAGGCGGTACTTTAAACTCAGGGTTAATTAATTTTTGGTCGTTAATCCATGTTTGAATTAAACTAGGCAATTCTTCATTGTTAAGTTGCCAAAGACCAGATTTTGTATTGTCATCATTAATAATATTTGCGTTGTCACTTTCAAAACGTGCAACAAATGACGCATATTCATTAAGAGTTTTTGCACCAAAATAATCTGTTATGCCATCTGAAATTAATTTTTCCTGATAATTTACAGTGTATTTGCCTGTGGTGTAACCTGTATGCAGCACACCCATTTTATCTTTTTCTTCTTCCGTAACACCTTCTTCATCCCTAAACAAAATTTTAGTGATACCTGCTGGCGGCCTTCTGTTTCGGTTGTAAATCTTTTTTTGACCATCTGTAAGCTGGTCATAGAACATTACGCCTTCTTCAGTAGCATTTTCTATTTCAGCGTTTACGTTAGCCAGCAATTCTGAATTACCCAACATTTGCGTATTGAACAATGTTGCTTCCATTGGGTCAGCATTTTCTTTGCTTTCAACTTCTGCATTTTCTAATACAGAATTAGCTTCAGAATTTACTTGATTAGTTACGGCTGTTTCTTCGCCACCGCTTTCTATTTTTACAGGTTGTCCATCTGTTTGTAACAATGATGTTTCTGCATTTTTATTTGTTGTAAGTGCCTTTTTTTCAGCAGTTAACGTTTCTGCAAAACTTTCTGATCCGCTACTAATATGCTGTTCGCTTGTTAATACAGCTTGATTAGATTCATGGTTGTCTAAAATGTCTTCGTAATCACCGTTATATTGCTGCTCAATTCCATAATGATTGTTAATTTGAGTATCAGTAAAGCCAGCTTGCTTTAAATATGGCCTACGATCTTCAATGTAATCTAATACAAACTCGTCAGGGAAACCTGCTTGACGTAATTGCAATGCTGTAATTTTGCCATTCATTAGTTATACATTCCCCTGTACAAAGACAGACTTGCATCTGTATCAGCATCAGTAGTTTGCAAAGCATCTACTCGCTTTATATAATCTGCAATTGATTCGTTTTCTTTTACTGCTGGTACTTCTACATCTACTGATGTTGGGTCAGTTCTAATACTGCTGCCAGCCCATTTTTCAGCATCAATCCTATAGGAAAACCCATTGTTTTTGAATATATCTGGTTGAGCAATATACTCATCAATATCAGATTGAAGTTGCGTTCCTTTAGCTTTTACCGTTTGATCTTTATATGATGTGACAAGATCATTTAGAATGTAATTACTGCTATTAGCGTTGCCTAGCATATTGTTATAAGAATAGCCGTTTTTCTCACCTTCTCGCAACAATTCATAAAAGTTTTCAACAGCACGTTTAGTTTCAATAGTCCATTTGCCGTTAATTTTACTCATTAACGCATTAAACGATTCAGGATCATTTGCATCAAGTGTTCTTAAATCTACCATGTCAGCATCAAAACCAGCAGTTTGACCACCAATTTCAGTGACTAAAGTTCTTATACCATCTTTAACCAAATTGTTTCTGTAATCGTTTCTGCCTCTAATATTTTTATCTATACGCTCATAATAACTTGCTACTTTATCTGGGTCTAACAATCCCTTCATAGCTAAAGACATTACTACTTTTTGGCCTTCTTCCTTGCTATCAATAGCACCAGTGTAAATTAAAGAATCCAAATAAATTTGAGCAGTATAGCCTTCTTGTGTATTCCATGATTTTGTTTTGCTTGAGGCATTAGATATAGCTGTTGAATATGCGTTTTCTAATGTTCTTTTTGTAGCTGGTTCTAACGTACTTTTTTGAATTTGCTCTAACAAGGCAGGGTTAGGCACTCCTGATATTGTCATTCCAACAATGCCATCAGTTATTTTCTTTTCTTCTACTAAATTTATTTTTTCTTTTTCTTGTTTAAAAAACGCATCTTGGGCTGTATCTTTATCACGGTAATATTTTATTAAAGCCTGACGTTCAGGCGAGTTAACATCTAATTTTCTTCCGTCTACAGTAGATATAGTAACGTCTTCGTTTTCTGCTGCTTTTGCTAGTTCTTCCCAATTAGTAGCGTCTTCACCTGTAGGTCTTTTTACTGGCGGAATTGATAAACCATTATGTTTTGTAATTTGAAGAAATGCCATTTTCTGATTAGCCAATGCCATTGCATTGCCCATATCAGTTTGATAGGCTTCTACTCCCAAAAATCCCAATGTTTGTTTACTATCCATTGATGTTTTTTGGGTTGCAAAAATAGTTGTTATTTCTGCTACGCTAGTAGCGTTATTAATCTTTTTTTCAAAATCTACTTTGGATTGACCGTATGATCGTTCAGCTTCTTTTAATTTTATTTTAACGGTTCTGCCACGTAATTTTTGTAGCCCATTAGTGTAATCAAGGTCATGCTGCTGTTTGTATGTTTTCCATTCATAGTCATCCATGGTTTTCTTGCGTTCTGTCGCAAGGCCATCCATGGTTTTTTTCCACTCAGTTTCCCAATTGTTGTAGTCAGTACGCATATTGCTATCTATATCAAATAGCAAATCGCTTTCTTTTGTAAGCGTTACATTATTAGCATCTTCGTGTTTGGTTTGAATTTCAAGATCACGCATCCGTGCATCAAGTTTAATCTTGCTTTGAGCATAGCTTGCTATAGCTTGTACTGCACTAGCACCTGCTTGTGCTATTGCTGCTGTACCTTGCGTACCAGTAGACAAACTTCTGCCACTGTTTATGCCGCTTACACTCTGGTTATAACGAGGTATCTTCATGATGTTGCTGTCCCCGTTGTTGGCGTTGTGCCGCCACTTGTTGTGCCTGTACCGTATTTAGCAGCATAATCTGCGTCAGCTTTAAATTGACCTACGCTTGCTGCACTACTTAGCAACGTAGAACCTATTTGATAATTAGCTGATGTTATTGCCCCTTTAAGTTCGCTATCGGCTGCACCTTTAGCCAAAGCTACGCCTTTTTCCAAAAACCACATATCGTTTTCAAATTCATTCATATCTTCTGCTGCAACTAATAAGTTGCTGCCTGTAAACATTTGTGCACCTGACGCACCTACAGCCGCACGTTGTTCAGACATAAGTTTCTTTTGGTCACGTAAACGTTTGCCCTTTTCATAATGAAAATTTAATTGACGCTCATAATCTTGCCATGCAGCGTTTGCTTTCATTTGTTTTTTCTGCTGCTGAATACCCATAACGGTTACAGCAGTAGAAGCTACCATTGCTGGTATTACCCACCATGCCATTATGAATCCCCTTTCTTAATCACTTGTCACCAACGTTCCTGTTATGCCTAATACCGTCATTGGCAAAGGCTGTGTTTGCTCTATAATTACTTGTCCATCCCTATCCCAACCTAAATTAGTAACACGCTTATCACCTGAAAATGGTGCTATACTTTGACCCATAGGTGTAGCGGATGTTCTAAAAGGTATTTGGTCACCATTAATGGTTGCACCAATTGTATTTAAAAACCGTACTGTAACTTCGTTATATCTTTTTTTACGTGCTTGCGGTGTGCCAGCTTGTGCACCTGCCTCTACACGCATTGTTTTTAATCTGCTAACATAACCCATACCAATTTCAATTTTTTTATACCCACTGCCAATTGGTATACTTACATTAATACTTCCGTTTGTAACAGTCTGTGAAGGGTACACAGCATCACCAATAAGGACTTGTACAGTTTCCCCTTCTAAATGTTCTAGGTTTGAAATTGTTGAAGATGAACCATTAACAAGACCAACTAGGGCACTATCCATATTAACGGTCTTGTCTAAATACTCTACGTATTTTACTTTTTCGTTGTTTATTGTACGTTCTACCACCATCCATACTTGATTTTCTTCAGCTTCAGAAATGCTAGTAATAGATTTTACTTTTGAAACACCAGCCAATATATGATTGCCCGTGCCTGATGGTATTTGCACAATAGTTCGATCAATTGCTTGCTCGTATGTTAGAGCAAGTTCTATGTTATTGGCATCTTTAACAACAACATAATAGAATTGACCTTCTTGCAATCCTGATATTCGTGTGTTTCCATTAGCACTATATTGGACTGCATCACCAGTTTGGTATCCATGTGCTGTTATCTCAATAAACCCATTTTGCAATGGATCAGTTGTGTTATTTGTAATGTCTGTTGCAGCATTAAATATTTTTTTGTTTTGACCGCCAATAATATGCCTATGCCATGCAACAACATCTTCTTCACGTTTATACGTCATACCTAATAATACACCGTCATCACGTACTGCCCAATAAATACTTTCAGGCTCTTGTGCGTAAGTAACGTCAAATACACCATTTCCTGTAATATGTTCTGCTAACAAACACATATCTGGTGCAGCGTAGCCATCGTCTTCAAATTGGTATGAAAACTCACGTATCTTTTTACGTTGTTTTTGCACAAACAAAATAATGTTACCAATTTGTATTGGCTCTGTAGTCCACCCACCATAAGTAGTTTGCTGTGTAATTGTTACATTGTCGGGTTTTAGAGGCTCACCAGTAGGTCTACCTACCTTAAACTCACCACCAGCAGTACCAACAATTAAGTCACGTGCTGGCGAAAGCCAACGAATAACGTTTACTCTGTTAGCTGCAATTGTATAAATAAAAGCATCAGCAGCATCGCTGTTACCAACGTCAAAATCTGTATATAAACCTGATTGAGATGCCCATATTGTTTGTGGGTAATATGTAGACCCTGCAAAAACTAAACGTTGCTCATAAAATGAAACTGTACGTGGGTAACCAAGAATTTCTGAATAAGCACCTAAATACCAATTAGTAGAATTATTTGACGTTATTGTTTTTTTAATATCCCATCTGGCTACTGTAGTGCTGGTTATAGAAGTGATTACACCATAACCATCGCCAATCTTTACTAGCCTTCCAATATCACCAGCTTGCCAACCATTAACGCCACCATCTGACTTAAAATCAGCATTGTTTGCTGTCAAACTTCTGTTAGTGCCTACAGCAGTAGAAGAAGAATTTAGTGTTCTATTGCCTGTATTTTTATCTAAATACGGCCCGTTTTTTAATTCTTCATCTACAATTGTCCAAGATGTATGCCCTGTTCTTGATAATTTTTTAGGCGGCATACTTTCATGCACGATGTACATAACATCAGCAGATTGTGTAAATTGTATTTCGTACAACATACTTTCGGTAATTGTAGTAGCAATTTCGTACACTCTATTTACTTCACCAGCACTTGCATACGCAGTAAATGATGTACTATCTAAGTTTGTACCGTCTAGTTTTTGTAGTTCAAACGTGTTTGCAGTTTGGTTTGCTACTAAATATCTATCAGTATTTATTTCAGTCATGCCAACAACATTGTTAAGTATAACTGTATCGCCATTGCTGTACCCATGGCTTGCGGCTGTTACTACGGCTGGATTCGCCTGTGTAACATCTGTAACTGTTACGTCATTTTCTAAAATAGCACCGCCATCTTTGTAAAACCTGATGTATTGGTCGCCAAGTTCAAGCACATAGGCTTGCTCTACGTTAAATTCAAAAGGAATAATACGTACAGTCTTTGTAGCGTCTTTTACAGGGGCAACATACCTTGTGCCGTATCTGCGTTGTGCTCCGCCTTGAGGGAATACTGTTAGATTTTCAAGTAACTCTACTCCGTTGTTATATTTTTTAAAGTCAGTTTGACCCGCAATTTTTGGAGTTAATTCACCTGCTGTAAAATTGGTTTGAAAAGGATGTACACGTGCCATTATTTTCTAAAATCCGTAAATGTGTTGGAAACAAGATCGTCAATATATCCTTCTTGTCCATCAATGCTACGGGCTTCAGATAATTTCTGTTGATAGGTTTTGTCCATTTGTGTTTGTAATGCTGTACTTCCAGTTACCGCATAGCACAAATCTACTGATAGTTTTGCTGTTAACAAATCTACAAACATAGAATCATAAAGTGATGGATTAGTGATTCGTGCAACATATAGAATTTTTGCTGCATCCTGATCTGTTAGTAAAACACGCCCATTTGTAGCATCGTTTTCTATTTTAAAAATATAGTCAGGAAATTCCATTTCCAAAACACGTAGACAATACGGGTCATTTGGAAGTGAATACATATAGGCAAACCCATATTTAGGTACTGCACTTAATTTACTTAACGATGCCCTAGTAATAGCAAAATTCCACGGGTGTGACCGTAGAATGTGATCTCTTGCGTCAGGGAAAAAAGCGTTACAAAGTCTGGCACGTTCAGTATCGTCTGAAAAGCTGGTGATAGGATCATCACCTAAACGCCTTAAAGCATTACTACATATTGATACGTCTGTTGCCATATTTTCACCTTAATGGGTTAACAGGGGTAGGTACATCGGTTTGACCCACCCCTGCTAATTCCTTTAGTCGGTTACATACAGCATAGTCAGTGTAATTGTACCTGTACCTGCTGCACCACCCATTGTGACTGTAACTGGAACACCAGTGTAATCAGCATTAGTTTCAGATGCGAAACCTAAAGCAAGCGTTGCACACGCATCAACCACTTGGGCTGCTGTGGATGCTGCTGCTGCTTTGTAAGCACCTGCTGCTGCTGATACTGCTGTACCTGCACTGTCTGTATGTGCTGCATAACCTACGGCTAGAGTAGTAGAGCCACCTAAAGCATCATGCCCTAGTTTTGCACCTACAATCCTTGCACCGTTTGGAAGGTTAAACATTTGAATGACATCACCACTAGCTAATGAAGATGCCTCATACTCTCCGTATGCGACACGTACACGCCCAGCCATTTCATTCGTTTTAGTTTTTTCAGAAGGGTCGTTAACACCCCACTGTGTTTTCTGAATAGAATATACAGTAGCCATTTATCAATCCCTCCTTTATTCTTGACAAGCAACTTCTACCATTTTCTCGTCTTCTACTCTCGTAGCTCCGATAGTCATGGATAGAAATACTTGGGTTGCATAATTCTTGTCTGCACGTTCAGAAATTTTTGTAGCAATATCTGAACCAACAGCAAGACCGATTGCTGATTTACAAAAAGCCAGCACTTGTCGATTACCGTTTCCGTCCAAACCTAGACGTTCTGTACGGATAAAATTAAATCCTAGATACGTGTCGATCTGTCCTTGAACAAGAGCCTTAATGCTTGCGTAATCACTAGAAGTTACCTTCTCAATGTTCAACAAGTTAGACATTTGTTTGGAAGTGGCAATCATGTAACGAGGCTCATCTGGGTCAACGTCATTAGCATCCAAAATCTCTTTGGCTGTAATTAGTTTTTCCAGTGTAAGACCAGCACTACCGTGTGCTACTTTTTGACCAGCAGGTAGAGCAATAGTTGTACCACCAGCTACACCGCCAAAGGCATTGCCTGTAGCAGCTTCAATGATAGCGTCATCCATTGATCGGCCCATAGCAAATGCACCAGCTTGAGCATATTCGCTCGTTGGTGAAATTAGCATACGAACCTTATCTTCTTGGTCGATTAAATCCGCCCAATCGTAATCATCCATTGTGACTTTACGTCTTGAGTGGGGTGTGTCCATTCTTGGCGTATCTGCGTGGCGTGAAGTACGCTTTGCAGCAGCAACAGCACCAATTCTCTCAAAGAAATGTGACTTACCTGTAATAGTTTCGGTACGTACCGCATCTCTCAAACGAGAACCTTTCTGTTGAGCCAAGTGAAACACATTACTTTTGTACTGTTCTACAAAAGCGGTTGTGATTTGCACTGACATATCAGTTCCTCTCTTTTTAAGTTATAATTAAACACAACAACATTGTTATGTTTGGTTTGCGGTATTTGTCCTACAAAGTAGGGAAACCTTACAGTAACGCACTGTCTAACGGTGTTTTAGGTCACATACCCACGATTCAAGTTATCCTAACGGACTTAAATTCGTACTTTATCATACCATATAACGAATTAATTACCATACACTTTTTCATGTAGCTGTTTCATACGCTCTATAGCTGTTCTATGATCTGGGTGTGCAGCATCAAAATATGGATGTTTTGTGTTTGCCATAGTCGCATTAATTTCATCTTTTGCGTCTAATGGCGATACTGCAACATTGCTATGTTGAGTATTTTTTGCCATATCTTCTGTAACTTCTGAACCCAATCTTGCAAACAATTTTACTACTGCTGGGTGATTACCTGCTGATGTATTCATTAAATCCATAATTTCATCATCGCCATAAACTTGTAGTGCACGTTTTGCTGCACGTAAGTTTTTGTCGTAATCAATACCCCATTCCTGTTTTAGAGTAGAAGTAGTTTCCTCTGCTTGTGCTTGCAATGAAGCTGGTTCGTTTGCCAGTTCATGTTGTATTGCACCAGCTTGATATTGAATTAAAGCGTCTACTTGCGATTGGTTTAAGCCAATGTTGTGAGCAACGCCTTTAAACTCATTTAACGCACCTTCATCAAAATATGATGATAGTTCCGTAGGCACTTTTGTTTCATATTGTGATGCTTCTTCTGGTCTGCCTAGTTTACCGTAGAGTTCTTTAAACTCATCATCAGTCTTTGGCATAGGAATTCTATTTCCCATTTGCTTTTGCTGATGCACAACAGTCTTGGCAAGACTTTCAACATCTTTAAAGTTATTAAGGGTAGGGTCATTTCTTAGATCGTCAGATAGCATTGATTTCCAGTCTTGGTTATCGCTGCTACCTTCAGACCCAAGAAAAGTATTGCTACCTTCTTCGGTTACCTGTTCGGTTTGAACGGCCTGTTCTGCTTCTGACATAATTATTCTTTCCTTTCAGTTATCATTGATTTAATGCGTAGCAATAAACTACGCTGCCCTTCCTTAAAAGCAGTGTCATACGGGTCTTTGCTGTAACTTAGTCGGTTTCCGTATGCTGATTCTAAGTCTTTTAGCACTTGCTCACCAGCAGGTGAGGAAAAACACTGCTTGTAAAAAGATACAAGTTCGCTGTGTTCACGTGCAATATCGAAAAATTCTTCTGTTTCTGTTTTTTTCATTTAAATTTATTTTTTATCCATTTGTAAGCGGCATAACCTAACAACAAGACTACAATAGTTCCTATGCCATCTACCCACGATGTTTCATTCATAGCGTTAACAAGGTCTGCTGTTAGCCATTCCATTACATTAACTCCGATCCGTCACCTGCACCCATAGCTTGTTCTGCTTCTGCATTAGCTTGTGATAAAACATCTTGTACATCAGGGTTAGCAACTATTTCAGATGCTTGGGCTTGTGTTTTAGCTACTTCTGCTTGTTGTTGTTGTGCCATTGCTGCTTGTTGCTGTGCTGCTGCGGCTTGTTGTGCTTCACGTTTTTCTTCAACATCGTCTTTACCATTTAGCACAGAATTAGGAACACCAAGTAATTTAGCCCTCATTCTAATAGCTTCGTCATGATTTATATTGTCCATGATAGCAGGGTCAATTTGTGCAATATTCATAGCTAATTGATACAAACGATCAATAGCATTAGCTTCTTCCATACGTTGTGACCTTGCTAATGGCCCTACGTATTCAATATCCATTTTAGTTTCTTGTATAATTTCTGGTGGCTGTCGCAAAGCACCAGCACGTAACATAATACCAAATGAACGTTCAATTAATGGATTTAAAAATTCTGATTGGAAACGCCCAAGGGTAGGGCCAAGTAGTCTTTGCATCAATTCGTAACGAACCTGCACTTCCGTGGCTGTCATTTGAGGGCCATCTTGAAGCTGTAACTGATCTGAATAGTATGCCTGACGAATAGCAGTACGTAACTGCCCTTCTTTCATATCTGTTATTTGCCAATTGTTTCCAATTTGCAACGGCTTTATAGCACCGTCATTTCTTACAACAGTTATACCAGCAGGTGTCGTTCTTACTCTGCCAATAACGCCATCGTCCTGTACCAAAAGAGGGGGATCAATTGCTTTTGCCCATGCTTTAAGACCTATCTCTACTGCTTTATTAAGAGTTTTAATGTCTGGTAACGCATTATATGACGGGGAACGCCCATAAGTTTCGCCTGTAGCTTTAGACCAGCGAGGTACTAGATATGGAAATTCGTTGTATCCACCAGTACGAACAGTCATTTTATCTTCTTCGCATACGTGGCAACTATGAAACTTTAATTTTGTATTTTTTTGACCAGTACCACGCTCGTAATCTGCTTGTGGTTCTACTGCATGAATAAATGTAAATTCTTTTTCAGGTTTGTTTTTTGCAGCTTCTAATATCTTTTCGCCAAGATTATCTTCACCAAATTCTTGAATCGCTTGCCTAGCTGATATTTTATATTTGCGATAAACGGTATCTACCAAACCATTTACGCTTTCATTTACGTAATATTCTGAAATATGAAGTGTATTAAAATGGATGCCACCATCTTCAAAACCTTCGTTTGCTTCTTCAACAAACAAACAACCTGTACCAATAGACGTTAAATCTAAGTACATTTCATGCACTTCAGTATTAAAATTGCTATCATTAAAGGCTTCGTACATACGTTGTGCAGTATCTTCTAACCACAATTGCACTTCACGATCTTCGTTTACTTCACGATCACGTAACTTTAATGAAAACCAAGATAGGGATGGGGATGTTAGTGTGCCTTGCAATGATGCTGCAAGTAATGTATTTGCGGTAATAGCGGTGCTGTCGTATAAAACTTCAGTACGTTTTTCGCCTTTTGATCTAATGAATGTTACGTCTGCTTTACGAGGCATAACGTAATCAAGTATTTCTTGCCAATGATCTTCCCACGTTCCACGTGCAGAAGCCATCATGCTTTGTCTTTTTTTGATATACTCAAATGGCGATGCGTAATTCATTATTTAAACGTACCCCCTAGCATTGTTTTGCCTGTGGTCGCTTCTTCTTCAACTCCCATACCAGAAGTTAAAACTGTTCCATACATTCCACCCTTTTTTGAAGATAACATTTTAGCTTTTTCTTCAGCTAGTGCGGCCTCTTTTTTCTTAGTTTCCTCAACCATGCTATTATCAACAGGGGGTGGCATTGATGGTGATGACTTCATACCCATTTACATTCCCCTTTTAGTATTCCGTAAAGAGCCGCATCTACATACGTGCCCTTTACTTTCATTGCTTGCCTGATAACACCTTCTTTAACAAAACCTGTACCAGCCAACAATCTTTCATTTCGATCATACCCATTAACACACAAAGCACTCATTCTATGACATTTACATTGGTTAAAAGCATAATCAAACATTAATTTTATATTTTTTCTTTGGCATACCCTTGGGTTATCTATAGCAAGGTGAACAAAAATATTATGTCCATCATAATCAGAAAACAAAAGGCATCCCTGTATTTCATCACTTTCTTCATCGACAAACGCTATATGTCTATCGTCTTCAAACATTTCTCTAGCAATATGTGCTCTAGGTGCGATCCATTCAAACGCTTTTTGACGTATTGAATCGTCTACACGTGATACAATCATATTACGCTACTACTTTTTTCTTTTTCTCTTTACCGCCACCTAAAACAGTTTTGCCAACATTTGCTTCTTCAGTAATTCCTTCTGAACCTGTAAGCATAGTGCTGCCACCATAACTACTAGACGCAATTGCAGACTGCTTTCCTTTTTGTGTTTGTTTTTGACTTGCAGTTTCTTTTGCAACTTGTTGTACTGGGGGCGGTTTTGGCTTACTTATGCCAACTGCTTTTGATATTGCTCGTACTACACTACCCATAATGTTATCCTTCCTTTAATTAAATACGCTAAAGTTACTGTCAGAATATAATTGAGTAGGCTCGTAATTCTTTACTCTAGCCCGTCTAACACTCATAACAGCGTATCTCATAGCAGATATAACATCGTCATTTTTTGCAACGATTTTACCATCCTTACGATGATACATACGCATTTCTTCTAACAGTCTACCCTGATTATTAAAAATTTTCAATCTATTCGTTTGAAACCTTGTGTACATTTCTTGTATACCAGCTTCTACCGATATACCACCTGTATGATCTTTTTGACCTTGCTGTGGTGGGTTTGTGAAGTGTTCACGTGTCATATTCACACCTTCAGCACGATATTGCTCTGTTAATGATTTACCAGAACCTTTATCTGCTTGTCTTCCGTCCATAGGCCAAATTACAGGAATAAACATTCCACGTGCTTTTATAGCACTTGCATGAATAGGTACGGCTTCTTGACGCATAGAGTAAGTGTCGTAAATGTAAATAATATCGCTATCTCTATCCCAAGCAACCCAAGCTGCTGCTGTCGGGTGATCCCAACCAAAATCAAGACCACATATTCTAGGCCAATGTGACGGTATTTCTATTGGGTCACATACCATGTCATCTTCTGCCATAGGAAACACTAAACCTGAGCCTAATTGCGGAATACCTCGTTCACGCATTTTACGTTCATGTGCTGGTAACGCAGAAAGAATTTGCTCTCGCACATCGGGAGTCATGTGAGGTGCATCATCCCACCCTGCTTGCAACAAGGCTTGTCCTTCTCTAAGGTCATTGACAAACTGCGTTACCGTATCTGTCATACCGTTTTCAGGTGTAAATGTCATATAAACAATTCCGCCTTTATCAGCAGTACGAGTTAAACTTTGAGTGTAAATAGACTGTGGGGGTTCTTCGTCTAGCCAAATAACGTCTAGGCTTTCACCCATCCATTTTTCTTTGCCCATTTCGTAGGCTTTAAATGCTAATCGTGACCATCCACCAGTAATGTGTTTAATGACAAGACTATTCATAGCATTAGGAACGCCAGCTTTACGGACTGTTTCGCCAATTAATTTTAAAGGTATAGACCCTGTACCCCTAGCTGTAGGGTCATCAGGTTGCCCAACTAATTCTTTTTGGCAAATATCACGGGTAGTTTCATTTGATGCACCACCTGCCCACGCCCTAATAGGTCTTGTAAATCTTTTTCCTGTCCACCAATCAGGGTATAGTCCTGTAAGATGGTAGGCCATTTCCATAGCCCCACTAAAAGATTTGCCAATACGGTTGCCAGCCATAAGCAATCTTTGTTGTGCAATAGTATTATGGAATTTTTTTTGATATTCGTATGGGGAATAATAAGACATACGATTAGTCACTTTTCTGTGCTCTAATTCTTTGGCTATCTCTACAGCCCTAGCTAATACGTCTGTCATTACAATTTACTTAAATCATCACTGTGTACCATTACCCAAAAACCCTTGCGGTTTTTTTCGCATAGCACAACAACAGGTGTTTTGTTTTCTTTGTCTGCCATAACCTTTGTATCATCCCACAAAGTTACTGCACTATGTTTTTGACGCAATTTACATTCTATAAATAGCTTGTCGTGTATTACGTCTGCACGGGTGATCTTGCCGTTACCACCTGATAACGGTGTACGCTCACCACCAAAATAAGCAGCTACCTGTCTTTCCCTTTGTTTCCACGCTTTATCGCCCATAATGCAAATAGCATACCCCTATATTAACTAATGTTCAAGTAGTTAACCCAAGTTAATACCTAAAATACCCCTACGCTGTGTGAAAAGACCCATTGTGTAGGGGCAAGCACGGGCGTTTGGGGGGGTGGGGGTCGCTGTCGGGCACATTGGCAGGGCGATTCTGCTGGCACGGGGATTCTGTGGGCTGCTGGCGACATAATATCAGGGCAGGTGCAGTGTGTTTCCCCCCTGTATATGTCAACGCCTAACGGACAAGACCTTATATAGTCCAGCCGCAAGCCTGTTGCTGCCAGTGGGCGTGTGTGTGTGGAAGGAACGTTCTTTCTGGGGATGTTGGGGGATGCAAATGCCAGGGCGTTTACAGGATACGTTGTCTATTCCCCTATACGTAATGGAGCATAGTCAATGGCTAGTGTCTGTTACCTTTACTAGACCGCCCCCGCCTAATTGCTCAAGCAGGTGGTCAAGTTCTGTTTGCAGTTCTACATCAGTTCGCTGCTTGGTCACATCTTCTACCTTGTGAACGGTTTGGTAACCTGTACGATCTAAGATGCTATTGATTGCCCCTAGCTTTACGGATGCAGACACCTTGTCATCAGTGATAAGGCTTTGCAGTTTCTCAACCGCCATTGGTACAGCGTGACCTAATGCCGCCCGTGTTGCCTCATCTATATGCTGTGCCAGTTTCTTTTTGAGTTCATAGCCTTGCTGTTCTGCTGTTGCTGGTGAGTATCCAGCAGCTATTGCGGCACGTGTTGCATTGCCCGACTGACTAAAGTTTTCCACAAACGCAATCTGTTTATCTGTAAGGGTTTTTGTACTCATACACTCATTATAACCTAAAGCAGGTGACGTTCAATAAATTAATGTA
>Ga0181400_1000063_pt1 | contig 37911 bp, 53 predicted proteins | sample 23SPOviralmetaG_FD_130129 | JGI IMG/M metagenome (GOLD analysis project Ga0181400, IMG submission 130129) | Marine viral communities from the oligotrophic San Pedro Time Series (SPOT) site, San Pedro Channel, CA, USA - 23 SPOT_SRF_2011-06-22 | ecosystem: Environmental > Aquatic > Marine > Strait...
TAAACGCAAACAGATCAAAAATTTCTTCTCTTGGATACAAAGATTCTACAGTATCTAATCAAACAGAAAAAAGAAACATAGTGAAGTAAAATGGCTAAATTTGCACAGGGTAGATTCTCTATGAAATATCCTGACAAATACATTGGTGGCAAAACTCCTTTGTACAGAAGCAGTTGGGAATTCGCTTTTATGAGATTTTGTGATGAAAGTCCGAGCATTTCTAAATGGGCAAGTGAATCCATAAAAATTCCATACAGACATCCTTTAAACGGAAAATTTTCAGTGTACGTTCCTGATTTTTTTATTGCATATGCTGACAAAAACGGAAAACAACACGCAGACATTATAGAAATAAAACCTGAAAATCAAACCAAATTGGAAAGTGTTGGAAAGAATAGATACAATCAAGCACAACTGATTATTAACCAAGCAAAATGGAAGTCAGCAAGAGCATGGTGTAAAAATAGAGGATTTTCATTCAAGGTTATAAACGAAGCAGACATATTCCACTCAGGAAAACGCAAATAAATAGTTGTATATGAATAAAATTATATTTTGGACAATAGTAATTGGGGTAGCATTCTATCTTGGCTTATACGTCTGGTAACAACTATAAATATTTAGGTCATGACAAAAAAGTTAGAAGAATTGCTTAATCTTCCTGAATCGCAAGACATTGTAAAAGAGGAAGAAAAGAAAGATAAAAAAGTTTCCAAGAAACAAGCAAAGGAAAACAACACAGCACTCAGAGACATCTCAGAGTTTGATAAAATTGCGGCGGCACTACCAAAAGTTGACGGTTTGGGTGAAATGGGTGACCAAGAACTGGATGATATAGGTCAAAGAGCCGTGACAGCATATGAAGATTTAATGGATTTAGGCATGAATGTAGAAAGTAGATACTCTGCAAGAATATTCGAAGTAGCAGGCAATATGCTAAAGACAGGTTTAGATGCAAAATCAGCCAAATTGGACAAAAAGTTAAAAATGGTCGATTTACAACTGAAAAAGCAGAAACAAGACTCCAAGGGAGAGTCACAAGGCGCCGATTTGGTGCAGGGTGAAGGTTACATAATATCTGACCGTAACAGTTTACTTGAAAAACTTAAAAAAATGGATAAATAATACACATGACACAAAGTTTTAAACACTATCTTGTAGAAAGCAAAAAAACTTACTCTTTTAAAGTGGGTTTAGCAGGTGAATTACCAGAAGGCGCAGTTGACAGACTAGAAACTGTGATGCAAAAATTCAAAGTTGCTAAAATGAGCAAAGGCAAGAAAACGCCAATACAAGAAAGACCACTAGATTTCCCAAATTTACAAAACACAAGAGCAACATATTTTGATATAGAAACTGAATACCCAACAGTACCATCAGTTTTAGAACAATACTTGCAAGACACATTGGGGTTGGATCCATATCACGTAATAGTACGGGATCCAAATGCTCCTCAAGAACTGGAACAAGCACCCAAAGATAACAAACCATACGAAGCAATGCTTAATAGTGATTACGAAAAAAGTAAAGACGAACAAAAAACAGTAGGCGACAACAGAGTAATGGAATTGCTTAAAGAACTTGAAAAAGCAAGAAAAGAAAGACCGGCACCAGATGCAGGTAAGTCAGTTGATTCAGCAAAACAAGAGCAGTTAAGTAAAACAGACGGAGATAGCAAATCTCCAGTACAACCAGCACATAAAGGGCCACTTAAAGGAAACCCTCAACCAGGTAAATAGTATTATGGACTTAAGAGATTTAATCAAAAAAATGGACAGTATCGAAAATCCAGAAACTGGACAAAAGAAAAGAATTGATGAAGGTGCCGCATTGTCAATATATGGTGATACACCAGAAGACATTAATGCAATGGCGCAAATCTTTAGAAGTGCAGGAGTAACACCTCCACCAGCAATAGTTGGTCCTAAGCCAGAGGCGCCAGAAGCAGAAGCAGATGTTAAAGCAACTGAAGAAGTTCCTGGAAAAGCAAGTACTACACCTGCACCGAGTTACCAAGATACGCAATATATGACAAAAGACATAGCAGGCGGTATTAACAAGGCTAAAAAAACATATCCAAAAGTAGCAGGTGGTGACAATCCAATGGCTTTAGAAGATGAAAAAGAAGATAAAAAAGATTTAACTTCATCTATCAAAGAAACTTTACTTTCAGCATACGAAGATTTCAAAAAAAAAGACTAGAACGTAAACTCTCAAAACCAGAAGAAAAATCAAAAGAAAAATACGTCAAAGGTATGAAAAAAGCCAAAGGCGATTTTAAAGACCGTTATGGCGATGACGCTGAAGCAGTGATGTACGCAACTGCAACAAAGATGGCAAAGAAAAACGCTTAATCAAATAAAATTTTTCCAAAAAATCACAGCATAAGTACTACGTATGAGCAATAAAAGTTTAGATGGTGTTTTAACCAAAAAAGCACACGTAAGAGAAAAATTTACAGAAGAACAGATACAAGACCTAGTAGAATGTTCTGATGCAAAATTAGGATTTTTAAAATTTGCTAAAAAATTCTTTTTTATTCAGCACCCTGTTAGAGGTAAATGTGTATTTGAACCTTTTGAATATCAAACAAGATTATTATCAAGTTATCACGATCATAGATTTAATATCAATATGCTACCAAGACAAAGTGGTAAAACAACAACTGCCGCTTGTTATCTTTTATGGTATGCAATGTTTCATCCAGATCAAACTATTCTTATTGCGGCACACAAATACACAGGTGCTCAAGAAATCATGCAACGTATTAGATATGGATACGAACTGTGTCCCGATTATGTCAGAGCAGGTGTAACAAACTACAACAAAGGATCTATGGAATTTGAAAATGGATCAAGGATTGTATCAGCAACCACAACAGGAAATACTGGTAGAGGTATGTCAATATCTTTATTGTACTGTGATGAGTTTGCATTTGTTAACCCAGGTATAGCACAAGAATTTTGGACTTCAATATCTCCTACACTGGCAACAGGTGGACGTGCAATTATAACATCAACACCTAACTCAGACGAAGATGTTTTTGCAACAATATGGAGAGAAAGTCAAAACAAATTTGACGAGCACGGCAATGAACAAGAATTGGGGTCTAATGGATTCCACGGTTTTACTGCCGCTTGGGACGAACATCCTGAAAGAGACGAAGACTGGAAACAACAGGAACTTGGACGAATAGGCGAAGAAAGATTTAGACGTGAATATGGATGTGAATTTTTAGTATTTGACGAAACACTTATTGATAGTATCATGTTAAGCACACTAGAAGGAAAAGAGCCAATAATGAACATGGGACAAACACGTTGGTACAAAAAAATTAATCCTCAATCCACATACGTTGTTGCATTAGATCCTGCAATGGGGACAGGTGGAGATTCAGCCGCAATACAAGTATTTGAATTGCCTAGTTTTGAACAAGTTGCTGAATGGAAACACAATATGACTGCTATTCCTCATCAAGTAAGAATACTAAAAGAAATTTGCCATCAGATAAAAGATGAGTGTCAATCAACCACTGGTGCTAACATTTACTGGAGTGTAGAAAACAACACCATTGGTGAATCAGCACTGATAGTGATTGCAGAATTTGGAGAAGAAAATATACCAGGAATGTTTGTATCTGAACCTATTAGAAAAGGACATATCAGAAAGTTTAGAAAAGGATTCAACACAACGCATAGATCAAAAATTAGTGCTTGTTCTAGATTGAAAGCAATGGTAGAGCGTAGCAAGATCAAAATTAATTCTAAAATACTCATAAAAGAATTAAAATCATTTATTGCATCGGGCAATTCATACAAAGCAAAATCAGGAGACCACGATGATTTAGTGTCTGCTACTTTACTTTGTGTAAGAATAATGGGTGTATTAAGAGATTGGGATCCTAAAATATACAATACATTTACCCAAATCGAAGACGACGAGATGGCGGAAAAAGTGATGCCATTGCCACTGTTTGTTTCGCACTAAACAAATAAATACACTATATGGACATACAAAACATATCAACAGCACTTTTTAACAAAATTCGTGGGCAATTTCCTGCTGTAACGGTTGGAGATTCAGACGGCAACGTCACTAATGAGCCAAAAGAAGCACGTTTCTTTGACTTTGACTACACAAAAGAAGGCAAAAGTTTCGGCAAAATAAGCATAAGTATTAGCGAAGACCAGGGTTTAGTAGTGTTACACAGCACTGACATAATCAGTGAAGCAGACCCATTAACAAAAGAAAGTTGGTACAACTTTTTAAAAGAAATGAGAGAGTTTGCCAAGTCTAGATTAATGGCGTTTGACACTAGGGACATTACAAAATCCAATTTAGAAAAAAGAGACTACGAATACTTAAAGAAAGAAAAAGATATGGAACCAGTAGCAGAATCAAATATGTTTGGCACAAACAAGACAAGTTTTCAACAAATAGGTGACGCAAAACTTATTTTAAAACATTCAACTGTTGTAAATCCTGAAGTTCCAGGTGCAAGATCTCAAAGAATAGAATCAATTTTTATCGAAAGTCCAGAAGGAGAAAGATTCAAGTATCCTATTAAGCATTTAAATGGTGCAAGAGCAATGACACGTCACGTGTCAGAAGGTGGTAATCCATTTGATTCATTTGGCAAACACATAATTGGTTTATCAGAAGAATTAAACAAATTAAGAAAATTTAAAACTTACATGAACAGATCCAATGTTATGGCAGAAGGATTAAAAGATTATTTGCATGTAATAGATGAAAGAATAGAAGAAATTAAAACAACTGCACAAAAATTACAAAAAGAATCAGGATACAAGTCAGTAAAAGAAACACATTCAGAAGCAGTTTTAGAAGAAGTTCCAGAAGAAGTAAGCAAAAACTGGATAGATGAATTAACAATCAAACAATTCAATGAAGAATTAAAAGATGTATTTCCATACATTTACAAACTAGTATCTGAAAAAACTTCAATTAAAAATCTTTCACCAGAAGATTTTGAAACAGAAGCACAAGGTTACGAAGGCGGTTCAGAATCTAGAACATTGAGATACGATGTTGCAGGAGATTTTGATCCTGAAAGTCCTGTAACAGAAAAAGATGCAGAAGAAATTCAACAAGAACTTGCAAAAGCAGGCATTGTTGCAGATGTTCAACCAGATGCAAGTAGACACAATGGCATAATTGTACACACAAATACAGATCCTGAAACTGTTCAAGACGCACTGGGCAAAACAATAGAAAGTTTAGATACATTCAATGAATTTGAAGATGCAATAGAATCAATTGTAAGCGAAGATGAAAACGGTTTATTTTCATCAGACAAAGAAGAAAGCAATCAAGCACTAGAAAAATTAAACAAACTGATGGCAAAACATTTTCCAGCAGGACCAAATGGTGTAAACGGAATCGAAAGTTTGCAAGGAATTATTGATGATGAAGCACTTGCAACACAAATTAAAATGGCATCAAAAGAAGATGCAGATGCTTGTTTACGTCCAATGATTATGGATTATATCAAAACAAAAAAACCTGAAATGCTTTCACAAGTAGACACAGGCGATATGCAATCAGACCCAGGTATAAACAAAGAAGAAGGAATTACTTTTGAAGACATCAAACCATATGTGTCAATGTATCAAGGCAAAGATGGTAAAATGGTGTATGATATATTAGGTAAAGACGGTGAGTCAGTAGAAAAATTTGGCGATGCAAAAACGGCAATGGCATATTTGAAAAAGAATTTTGACAAATTAAGAAACAAAGGTCAAGATGAAACAGAAGATGACACAATTGATGTTAAAATGGATCCAGACGGTGCTATTTCAAAAGTAAAAGATGGTGATAAGTCATTTGACAACAAAGAAGAAACTGTGGAAGACTTTGTTAAAAGTTTCTTTGATTACACAACAAACCAATTTCCAAAAGGTGAAACAGCAGTAATAACAAGTGTTGAAAAGAAATTTGGTGATGGATCAATCAAGACTGCACAAGAAACAATTTCAAGATTAATGAATAATCAAGACCCTGAAATTGCCAAAATTAAAAAATTAGCAGGCGTCTAATACAATTCGGTAAAACACCCACTTAATTAAACATTGACTAAATAGTAAAGTTATTGTAGTATATGAAGTATGTGCTACAAAAACATTAATAGGCACAATTACGCTATAAGGCAAAAAATAGGAGGCTAATATTATGGCAACACTCGCAGACATACGTGCAAAGTTGAAAGAACAAGAAGCACGTTCAACAGGCTCAACCAGATCAGGTGGCGATAACGCTATCTACCCATTCTGGAATCTTAAAGAGTCAGAACAAGCAACAGTAAGATTTCTACCAGACGGAGATAAAGAGAATACTTTTTTCTGGAAGGAAAGACTTATGATTAAATTACCTTTTGCAGGCATTAAAGGTGACACGGATTCAAGACCAGTCCAAGTACAAGTACCATGTATGGAAATGTATGGTGAAACTTGTCAAATTCTTACAGAAGTAAGAGCATGGTTCAAAGATCCTAAATTAGAGGACATGGGAAGAAAATATTGGAAGAAAAGAAGTTACATCTTCCAAGGTTTTGTTAAAGAAGATCCTCTTAATGAAGAGGAGAGTCCAGCGAATCCAGTTAGAAGATTTATAATTGGTCCGCAAATTTTCCAAATCATTAAAGGTGCATTAATGGATCCAGATATGGAAGATCTTCCAACTGATAATTTGAACGGTGTAGACTTTAGAATTATCAAAACATCTAAAGGTGGTTATGCAGACTATTCAACATCAACTTGGTCTAGAAAATCTAGAGCATTGACTGATGAAGAAAACAATGCTGTATCACAATTTAACTTGTTTAACTTATCTGACTTTCTTCCAAAGAAACCATCAGATGTAGAAGTTAAAGTGATGCAAGAAATGTTCCAAGCGTCAGTTGACGGTGAACCGTATGACCAAGAAAAGTTTGGTCAATACTTTAGACCGGCAGGCTTATCAGCAAAAACTGGTGACCCTGTAACTCCTAAAGCAGAAACTCCAGCGCCAGCGGCTCAGCCAGTGGCAACAGAGGCTCCAAAGGTAGAAACACCTGCAGAGAAACCTGCTACACAGGATACAAACAACAGTGCAGATGACATCCTAGCGATGATCAGAGCAAGACAAGGAAAATAAAAAGCATACAGTGGGGAGGCAACTCCCCACACAACTTAAAGGTAAAAAATTATGGTAAAGGCATTTGACGTTAGTAAATTTAGAAAGACTTTGACAAAATCCATAACAGGAATGAGTTCAGGGTTTAATGATCCAACAGATTGGATCTCTACAGGTAACTACGCACTGAACTATTTGGTGAGTGGTGATTTCAATAAAGGTATTCCATTAGGAAAAGTAACTGTGTTTGCAGGAGAATCGGGTGCAGGTAAATCATACATCTGTGCAGGTAATATTGTGAAACACGCACAAGAGCAAGGCATATTTGTTGTGTTGATTGATTCAGAAAACGCACTTGATGAAACTTGGTTGAAAGCATTAGACGTAGACACTGATGAAAAGAAATTATTAAAACTTAATATGAGCATGATTGATGACGTTGCTAAAACAGTGTCAACTTTTATGGATGACTACAGAGCGATGAATGAAGAAGACAGACCAAAAGTATTGTTTGTAATTGATTCGTTGGGTATGTTGTTGACTCCAACTGATGTTGATCAGTTTCAAAAAGGTGATATGAAAGGTGACATGGGTAGAAAACCTAAGGCACTTACATCACTTGTACGTAATACTGTGAACATGATTGGTTCACACAATGTAGGACTTGTATGTACTAACCACACATATGCATCGCAGGATATGTTTGATCCAGATGATAAAATTAGTGGTGGACAAGGATTTATATATGCTTCAAGTATTGTTGTAGCAATGAAAAAATTAAAACTAAAAGAAGATGAAGCAGGTAACAAAATCAGCGAAGTGCGTGGTATTAGAGCAGGTTGCAAAGTTATGAAAACCAGATATGCTAAACCTTTTGAAGGTGTACAAGTTAAAATTCCATATGAAACTGGAATGAATCCTTACTCAGGACTTGTTGATTTGTTTGAGAAAAAAGGTCTTTTAGTTAAAGATGGTAACAGACTGAAATATGTTGATTCAAAAGGCACAGAAACAAAAGAATATCGAAAAGTATGGGAAGGTGGCGGAGATTTACTTGATAAAGTAATGACTGACTTTGCAAACTTGTCTGAAGAAACAATTATAGAAACTAAAGAGGAGACTGTTGAATGATCGACGGAAGATTATTGACAGAACTGTGGGAATTTTTTAAAGCACACGCTGATAAAAAACAGATTGACGTGTTAGCAGAAAAATATCTTGATATAATGGCTGACTATGGAGTTGAAGACGATGCATTTAAAGAAGCCCTTGGTTCAGATGAAGATTTAGATAAAGCAATAAACTATTATCTAGATTTAGACGAACAAGACGAGGATTATTAGAATGAGTGGCTGGTATCAAAAAGTTGCCAGAGACATTGGTCAAATTCCTAATGCTGTTGCACACTATGAACAGGAATTAGACCAAGCAAGGTTTGAGTGTAGAATAAAAGGCAATTTAGAGAAAAATAGTGCCTCTATGCCCGGTATTGTTGAACAAAGATTTAATCAATTACAAGAAATAGAAGCAATACTTCAATATTTAAATATTGAATTACGAAGACTTCGTAGTAAACACTTTAAAAAATATTTAGAAAACTATCAACGTGCATTGTCTAGCAGAGATGTTGAAAAATATGTCGACGGTGAGTCAGATGTGGTTGACTATGAAAAAATTATTAATGAATTTGCACTTCTAAGAAACAAGTGGCTTGGTATCACTAAAGCCCTCGACCAAAAACAATGGCAGATAACTAATATTACAAAGTTAAGAGTCGCGGGAATGGAAGATGCAACAATATGATCATAAAGCATTTGTAATAACAATGAAAGGCAGGTCCTTTTCGGAGGAGTTGGCTGAAGATTGTATTGCATCAGGCAAAAAAATCAATTTAAATATCGCAAAATTTGACGCAGTACAACTTGATGATGTTGCACCAACATACAAAAAATTTGGTTTGCGACCATTTCCAAAATTAAAATTTACAAGAGATACAAAAGGAGTAAGAGGTTGCTTTTGCTCACACTATTCACTTTGGTTGAAGTGCATTGAATTAAATGAACCCATAATGATATTGGAACATGATGCATTGTTCATGCGTCCTATACCTAAGGATATTGTAGACAAATTTTCCGAACTATGCAACCTAGACGCATACAGTAGAACATCTACAGTTTACGAAGACCATCTAGAAAAATTTGAAAATTATGATGTAATTACACATCAACCTAAAAAAATAGCATCGACGTCAAAGAATGCGTTTCAATACTACGACAAAGAATGCATTAAAGGACTTCATGCTTATATAATAAAGCCACAAGGTGCAAAATCTTTAATTGCATTTACAAAAAATAAAGGTATGTTGCCAGCAGATGTTCATGTAAATGCACAGTCGGTTGCACTTACGAAAACAAAATACAGTTTGTGTAGAATCAATCCCAAGTACTGGTTAGACAAGAGTAAAAAAAGTAAAAACAGTTACACAAGGACTGACGTATGAGAATAATCATAATGGCTGGTGGAACAGCAAAAACTTTTAATAGACACTCTATTGTCATACAAGGTGAAAAGTTAGTTGATAGAACTGTAAGGATTTTAAAAGAAAATGGACAAACAGACATATGGGTCACTGTTGCAGAAAAAGGAATGTATCCTCAATACAACGAATTTGTAAACACAATGAAAGGCAATGATTTAGGTTGTCTACTAGGATGTGAAGAACTTAAAGGAGACATTTGGTTATATGGTGACGTGTATTATTCAGAAAATGCAATAAAAACTATTTTGAATGGAACAACAAATTACTATGGAAGAAAAAGAGGAAACGCCTTGAAAAAGTATGGTGAATTTTGGGCATTTAAGTCTGATACACAGTTTTGGCATTGGCTAAAATTAGTTTGCGAAGCATACTGGAACAAGAAAATAAATCGATGTTGGTCATGGGACTTGTATGCATACCAGACTGGCAAATGGAATTTAAATTCTCCACCCGTAAGGAAAACTGTAAAACGTACACAGTACCTGTGCGAAACAAATTGGACAAATATTGATGACGAAACAGACGATTTCGACAAGCCTCATGAAATACAAAGATGGAAGGATTACTGGAAAAAGAATGATTAAAGTAATGACTTCTGGTGTGTTCGACACATTACATTTGGGTCACATAAACATACTAACAAGAGCAAAACAACAAGGCGATTATCTGATTGTTGGTGTTCAAGATGACGAATCTGTTAAAAAGTCTAAAGGCAAGTATCCAACTTTAAACTTTGTAGAAAGAGAAAAACAAATAAAAGCATTACCGTTTGTGGATGAAATTGTACAATACAGCGATGTTGATCAAAGAAATTTATGGTCAAAAATAAAACCTGATATAGTTGTGCAAGGAGATGATTACGTTCACAGTGGAGACAGAACAAATGCTTTACTTTATCTCAAAGAACAAAATATAAGATTGATGCTTTTTCCTAGAACAGAAGGTATATCAAGCACTGAAATAAAACAAAGAATTATAAACGACGACAGAAAAGACATAGAACATATTAATAATTTAAAAATGCTTCCTATGGATAGTTTAAGCATTTACGAAGATTATAATACAGATAAAGTTGCAAAATTAAAATTTAAAATTAAAAAAGAACAAATATTTTCCACTCCTATTACTGTAGGTACACACAAAGAACTTAACATAGTTGTTGATGGTAATAACAGACTTCAAGCAATGAAAGAATTAGGCTTCACTTGTATTCCTTGCTTATGCATTCCTTACAAAGATATATTTTTAACAAATAATGTGCATTATAAAAAAGGTGAAACAATTACTAGATTAAGTGAATTTAGTATACCTGATGGTGAACGTATAGAGTTTAAAAAATATACCCATAATGATATTATAGAAGCAACAATACACAAACAAAAAATACCCAACGGAGAGACATGGCACAAACCTCCTTACTACATAACAAACCTACCAATTGAATTAAAAGATATTACAGAAAACTTTGATATGAAATCTTATTTGCAAAATCTTATTTCTAATAACAACATTAGATATTATCCTAACTCCGTATACAGTTGTAACGAATGGGAAAACAATGATTAATTTTGTTTGTGTATATCACAAAAGTAAAAAAACAACATATTCACATGACTACGTTATAAAATTAAAGAATATGATTGCAAGAAACTACACCAAGCCACATAAGTTGCATTGCCTATCTAATATAAGTCTTCCTATTGAAACCATTCCATTAAAAAACGATTGGATAGGTTGGTGGAGTAAAATAGAATTGTTTAGACCTAATCTATTTAATGGTCCTGTATTTTATTTGGATTTAGATATTATCATTTGCAATAATTTTGAATATATTTTAGATCAACTAGATTACAAAAACTTTTATATGATTAAAAGTGTAAAACCTACAAGCGGAAATGCAAACAGCAGTATAATGAGTTGGGAAGGTGACTATTCATTCATATACGAAAATTTCAAACGTAATACACAGACAATTATGTCTAAATATCATAAAGGCAACCTAATTGGTGACCAAGCATACACACAGGCATCATTAACAAATATGAAATTTATGGATGATGAAGTTGGACAGTTTGTAAACTGGCAACATCATATGATTGCACAAGAAAATCCATTAACAACACCCACGTTTACTATATACGCAGGCAAAAATAAAAAACCTCACTTACAAAAAGATAACCCTTTAGTACAGGAATATTGGATATGACAATAATAAACAAACATTTAAAAAATTACGAAAAATATCGAGCATATTATAAAAGTCCATTCTTAATGCTAGGCAACCAAGCAACTAATATGACAATAAGTGCAAAAGAATATTTTAAAGTAGATGATTACAAAACCATAGACCCTGATGGCGGAGATTATGCAGATTTAACAAGTGACTTGACTGAATTACATCAAAAATTTGAAACTGTTTTTAATCTTGGCACAATAGAACATATATGGGACGCCCACACGGCTTGGAGCAATGCTTTAAAATTAGTAAAAGTTGGTGGACACTTCATAGGTGTAAGTCCTGTACATGGTTATTGGCGACACGGGATACACGTTACAGATCCTGTTGCAATTACAACATTTATTAAAAAAAATGGATTTCAATTATTGGATTCATATCTAAGTCATAAAAAAGGTTGGTCCATAAATAATGTTGCAGACGCAAACAAAGGAAAGTGGGCAACAAACGATGTTTTACTTTGGTTTGCGGCTAAAAAAATAGAACACAAAGACAACATAGAACCAGTTACACAAATTTGGGACGCAGGAACTAACACAATAGATTCAAAATGAAAAATAAATTTATATACCCAGTAGATTCAACTAAAAGAGCAAATGACTTTTTAAACGCAAATAATTTAGAATATAGAGCAGGACCATACATGCAAGGAGAATGGTTATGGCCCAGAGAAGATATATTAACTTGGGAATTTTTCCATAAAAATGAAAGGGCCGCTTGGAGTGACGGCTCTACCAACATTATTCATTTTCCAAATGAAATAATAAAAATGCTACCACAAAACAAAAGAAAATTAATAATTCAAGCAGGTGGTAATGCAGGACTTTATCCAAAACTTTACAGTACAATGTTTGAAAAAGTAATTACATTTGAACCAGACCACAGATGGTTTGTGTGTTTAATTAATAACTGTCCTGAAACAAATGTGTTTAAATTTCAAACTGCATTAGGCAACGACAACGACCCTGTAAAAATGGTTGCACCTGATTTTAAAGGACGTAAAAATTTAGGAGCAAACTACATAGAGCCAAACGGTGATATACCTAAAATTAAATTAGATTCATTAGGAGTTAATCCTGATTGTATTCATTTAGATATAGAAGGCTCTGAGTGGGAAACAATCGTTGGTGCAACGGAAATGATAAAAAGAGCAAAACCTCTTATAGTTGTTGAATGGAATCAATCTGGTGCAAAATACGGGTGGACTGATGATAAAATTGCTACCCTTATGACAGACTTAGGCTACGAAGTTTACAAAGAATTCCACAGAGATAGAGCATACAAACACAAGGACGTTTCGTATGAGTAAGAGTGTTGCTAAAGAATTCTGGACAACACAAACACATTATCCAGAGTATGGCACTATAAAACAAAGACGTTTACATGAATTACAGTACCTTGTTCCTAGACTTTCAGGAGATTCATTACTTGATTTAGGCTGTGGTGACGGAGCATTATTAAACTGTTTGGTCGAACTTACAGACTTCAATCAATACCACGGATACGATTTTGCAACACATTTAATAAAAAATTTACACAGCAAGATTCAAGCACGTGATTTTAATGTTTATGAAGATGATTTAACCACTTTACCTAAAGTAGACAATATAATTTGTGCAGGTATGTTGCCTTTTATTTTTGAAGATGAAGTTGTTGAAAAAATTTATGGATCATTGAACACAAAAAAATTATTTTTAAGATCACCTTGTACACTAAAAAGCGAAGACGAATATGTAAATGTATACTCAGATAAATTAAAGTCAAATTACAGTTCAAAATACAGAACAGTTACTAACATGATTAAGTCTTTAGAAAAACATTTTATTATAGAATCCATAGATAGAGTTTATCCAGACAACATTGAAAGTGAATTTGACACAAAACAATTTTACTTTTGTGCAAGGAGCAAATAATGAAAGCAGGAAAAATTTGGGGCAAAACAGAATTAATTCATGCAAATGGAGTGTTAGAATTTCATCGTATTGAGTTCAAAGCAGGATACAAATGTTCAGAACATCAGCACAAATATAAATGGAACGGATTTTTTGTAGAGTCTGGAAAAATGATAGTACGGGTATGGCAAGACGCAGAACAAAGTGGTCTTGTTGATGAAACAGTATTAAACGCAGGCGATTACACCACTGTTAAGCCAGGCAAGTTTCATCAATTCGAAGGAGTTGAAGACGGCATTGCTTTTGAATTGTATTGGGCAGAGTTCAACCACGATGATATTGAACGTAGAACAGTTGGAACCAAATCCTAATTTTATTGACAAAAGTCAAAGTGTAAGTTATAATGAAGCAATGAATATTTTGCTAACAGGACATAAAGGTTTTATAGGACAGTATCTACACAAACGACTTTTAAATAACCACACAGTAATTGGTCTTGATATCAAAGATAATGGCAATATTTTAAATGCCAAATTACCAGAAGTAGATTTAGTAATTCATTTAGCCGGTGTAGGTGGAGTGAGAAAATCTATGGAAAATCCAAAACACTATTGGGATAACAACGTCATTGCCACGCATAAAATTTTAAAACACTACGCAAACACACGTGTTTTGTTTGCCAGTTCAAGCAGTCAGTATGAGCCTTGGTTGAACCCTTACGCGGCGTCTAAGAACGTTATAGAGGCCATTCCACACAACAATAAGGTAGCAATGAGATTCCACACTGTGTATGGCGAAACAAATAGACAAGGTATGTTTTTTGATAAACTCTTAATGGGCACGTTGGAATACGTAACTGAACACAGTAGAGATTTTGTACACATTGAAGACTTATGTGATGCTATAGAAATATTAATCAAGAGCGATTATGTAGGTTCAATCGATATCGGCACAGGAGAAAATGTTGAAATAAGAAAAATTGCTCCTAATTTACCAGTGCAACCTGGATCTATTTTAGAGAGACAAACGTCAAAAGCAGACCCAAGCGAAATGAAAAAACTAGGATGGAATCCTAAATGGACTGTTCAGAAGTTCCTAGACAAACACGGATTTGAGGTTAAATTATAGTATGAAAATATTTGTAGGTTATGATACGAGAGAAGATATTGCTTATCAAGTGTGCGAGTACTCGATATACAAGCACAGCACAGATGCAGAAGTTATTCCATTAAATCAAAATAATCTACGTCAAGACAAATGGTATTGGCGTGGGGAAGATAAACTTGCATCAACAGAATTTACATTCACGAGATTTTTAGTTCCTGCATTGGCAAACTATGATGGTTGGGCATTGTTTTGCGATTCGGACATTGTATTTTTAAAAGACGTAAAAGAATTATTTGCACAGGCAGACAACAAGTATGCTGTGATGTGCGTACAACATGATTACACACCAAAGCCTGGAATAAAAATGGATGGTCAAAAACAAACTTTGTATCCATGTAAAAATTGGAGTTCAATGGTATTGTACAACTGTGGACATCCATCAAACGAAAAATTATCAGTAGATTTAGTGAACAACCCAAACTATGATGGAGCATACTTTCATAGATTTGCATGGCTTAAAGATGAAGAAGTGGGTGCATTGAATCCAGAATGGAATTGGTTGGTCGGATGGTATCAAGAACCAGCCGATGGAACACCTAAAGCAATTCATTACACAGAAGGCGGTCCTTGGTTTAAAAATTACAGAGACTGCGAATACGGTGATGTTTGGAAAGATTACTTAAATCAAATGATGAATAACAAAGGAGAATAAATGCCAAGACATATGGGAATTAACAGAGCGTATGTTTCAGGAGAGATCGAAAAGACCCCTCAAGAAAAGCAAAAAGAACTTGAAGAAAAAATGAAAAAGTTCTTAGAAAAGGGAGGCAAGATAGAAAAAGTTGCACCCGGTGCCGCTTACAATTTGGGTTCAATGGAGAAATCAGGAAAGCCTCACTGGACAGATAAAGAAATAAAAGCCGCCGCAAAGAATAAAGATTAATGATCTACGCACTGGACCACGAAGATGCCATCATAAAAGATTTTATGAAAGGCACTGAAGCAGAATACAGCACCTGGGACAAAGTTCAACAAACAAGCGTTGACAATCCTGTTGTGTTGCGTGGTATGACTAAAGGCAAATATATTCATAAATGTTGGAAAGACGAAAGAACTTTTTACTACATAGACACGGGATATGTGGGTAACTTATCCAAACGTAAGCATTATCATAGACTAGTAAAGAATAATGTGCAAAACACACAGGTACGTGATGTACCTGATGACAGATACAGACGTTTATCACAAAGACATCCGGAAGTAATTTTTAATGGTTGGAAGCCACAAGGACGAAGTATTTTACTGGTAACTCCAAGTGAAAAGCCTTGCAAGTTTTACGGCATTACAAGACAACAATGGATAGACGAAACAACTGCAAAATTAAGACAACACACAGATAGACCTATTATTATTAGAGACAAAGGTTTACGAAGAGAAAGAGTTGGTGGCGGAAGTTTATTTTCTCAACTAGATAAAGATAACGTGTATGCTGTTGTTACCTACCAATCAATTGCCGCAATAGAATCAGTATGTTATGGAGTTCCTGCGTTTGCTACTGCTCCGACAGCCGCTGATTATGTAACGTTAAAAGATTTAGGACGCATTGAACAAGCATACAGACCAAACGCAGATCAAGTAAGACATTGGCTAAAATGGTTATCTTATTGTCAATACACAGTGCCAGAACTTAATGAAGGTACTGCTTTAAAAATAATTAAAATGTATAATTTAAAATGATTACAGTAATATCTTACATGAAGGTTATTCCACCTGGAAATAAAAATCCACAAAAACCTATGATCATTAGAAATTTTATAGAAGGAGTAAATCGTTGTGGTGACAAAGGATTAGTTACAAGTTCTAAACAAATAATTGAAGCCGATGTTGCGGTTATACAAGGCTTCGTACACAAAAGCAGTAAAAATACTCCGCATCTTAATTTAAGAAAAAACATATTTGAAAATCAAATACGCAAAGGAAAAAGATGCATCATTGTAGACAGCAGTTTATTTTTGTGGAAAGATCCTGCACAATTAAGAGGTTATTTACGATACGGTTACGACGGAATTTTTCCTGGCACAGCAGAATATTGCAATGTCCATCCCGATCCAGAAAGATGGAAAAAGATATCAAAAGACTTGAACATAGAATTAAAACCATGGAGATTAAATCAAAAAGAAGGTCATATCCTTCTTTGTTGTCAGCGTGATGGTGGTTGGAGTATGGATGGCAAAGGTGTACAGGAATGGATAAAGGAAACTGTAACACAGATAAGAATGCACACTAAACGCACAATTTTAATAAGATTTCATCCCGGTGATAAAAATACTACAACACACAGACACGTGTTGGCACAATGGATGAAAGGTGATCCAACTACGTTTTCAGATATTTTTATTAGCCAAACAAAATCATTGCAAGAAGATTTTCATACAGCACATTCGTTGGTAGGACACAACAGTAGTCCGACGTGTGCAAGTGTTATTGAAGGCATTCCTACATTTTTGACAGATGCCTCTAGAGCTCAAGCAAGTACTGTTGCACATCATCAATTTAATGAAATAGAAGATCATAAATCTTTCGATAGACAATTATTTGTTGAAAGATTAGCACAAATGCACTGGACTTTAGAAGAAGTTAAAAATGGACAATGTTGGCTTCATATGAGAAAATGGGCAACTAAATCTGCTTCCAGTACGTCTCAACCCGCTTAACTTTTAAATCTTTAGGTAAACTACTTCCTTTTTCTTTTCTACTATCACCTTTTAAATGGTCAAAGTAAGCACCAAGTTCACAATTAATTAAAGGATGTCCTTCGCCACTTATTAAGTGTCCGCTAAAATCTTTTATAGGACTTTGAGGGAAAGATTGTCGATGTCTTTTTAACACAACATCAAACACAAAAGAATCATGCCATTCTTCCAATGTAAAAATTCCTTTGTCAGCATCTTCGTACATTCGTTCAAATTGTTGTAAAAAATTTTGACATTCTGCTGACTTTAAATTTAATCCATAAAATCCGCACTCGGGCCATTTTTTTCCTCTACCTAAATAATGTAAAGTAAAAGAAGTTGGTAATAGTCTTTCAAAGTCTTCTTGTGTTACAGGACTGTGAACTATACTGTCAGCATCCATCCAAATTAAAACATCTGCGTCAGTTCTTTTTGCTTCATGAAATATAGCATAAACTTTATTTGCAAATCTAATTGCGTCCCATTTAAATTCTTTGTGCCAGTCCCTAGGTCTTCTTGCTTTTATTTCTGGAGGACACTTGCCATTTGCTTTTGGAACACTGCTCCATTTAGATTTGAAATCATTTAACTTTACAAGAGTTTGCTTGGCATCAAAAATTAATGTTCTATCGTCTCCGACAGGCTGACAATCCTCAGCATACACAACAAGAGGTATTCGCTTATCCACCTTGTCGTTAAAACTTTTGATAAATTTATTAGCATACACATTATATCCATTTTGGTTAAATGTGGTAACAACGGAATATTTGGTCATAATATAGGTATTTACAATGAAATTTGGATTACAACGCAAACATGGTTCTTTAAACAGTGTCACTGTTTTTGACGCTGTGTCTGAGGGTTTACAAAAACTAGGACACACAGTTGTAAATGACACATTAGATTGTGACGTTCCTGTGCTTTGGAGTATGTTATGGCATGGGAGAATGAAGCCTAACAGACAAATTTATGAATCCAGTATTCAGCAGAAGAAAAATGTTTTATTTTTAGAGGTAGGCGGAATCAAAAGAAATAAAACTTGGAAGGTCGGTATAAACGGCATTAATAGATTAGGATATTTTGGACCATCAGGAAACAATAACGACAGAGCAAAACAACTTGGATTAGAGATAAAAGATAATAAAAAAGGTGACGATATCTTAATTTGTTGTCAGCATGATCAAAGCCATCAGTGGAGGAACCAACCTACCTTACAAATCTATTTGGATAGAATGATCCATGAAATACGAAAGTACAGTGACAGAAAAATTATAATTAGACCACACCCAAGATGTCCAGTACAAGACGTCTTTGCAGTATATAAAAATGTAGTCTTACAACATCCAAAGCAAATTCCAAATACATATGATGATTTTGATCTAGCATTTCAAAATATACACGCAGTGGTAAGTTACAGTAGCAATCCAGGAATTCATGCTGTACTCAATGGAACACACGCATTTGTAGGTCCTGAAAGTTTAGCATATCCTGTTGCAAATAAGGAAATTAGTACCATCGAAAATCCACAGATAATTGACAAAACGCAATGGCTTAACGATTATGCATACACTGAATGGACTGCTGAAGAAATCGCCAAAGGATTGCCTTTTTCACGATTGACATTTTAACCAAAATCCCATATAATATTGGTATGCGTATTATCAATATAGAAGACTGTTTAGAACTTATGTGTGGACTACTCATAGAAGAAGAGTTTACACCCGCTATTGAAATCGCAGAAAAAGATAAAAAACTTTTATTAAGTATTGCTCAATCCACTTTCAGAGCCAAGGCATTGTCTGATAGGCAATACGCAGTTGTCAAAAAGATATTAACTAATGGCTATCAAAAAGATTTTTTAGACAGAAATATAGACTTGCCGTCTAGCATCAATAATATTAGAAGACCATTAAGAAAAATAGATAGAAGCGAATATATTGCAATAGAAAATTATCAAGATAATTTAAGTGGTGCCGGTTATCAAGCATTTTCAGATACTGGTAAATGTTTAGTTGTTAGATTTCCTTTTAACATGAAGTATTCAAAACTGATTACTGAAATAAAAAAATTTATACTTTTTCCATCAGAAGGTTACAAATCAGACAATTACAAACACATTTTCCCATACAACGAAACCATAGTATACAAAACTATTGACTTGTTTAAAGGACACATTAAAGACATCCAGTCTGAATTATTAGACATATACAATCAGATAGATGGCTATCGTAATGCTCCTGAAAAACATATACCAGGAATTTATGGATTACAAATAAAAAATACGCCTGAATTTATTGCACAATCTGTAGTAGATAAAATCGGAGACCCTACATTAGAAAACTTATTTTTGTATCATGACAAGAGGGATCAAATAGGTTTAGTGCATTTTGATAAAGAGGATTTAACATCTTCAACACAGAACTTAAAACCACTAACAAAAAAAATATTAAGCCGTAATCACTCATTTATACAAATTAATAAAAAACAACACCCAATCAACGAAGTATTGGAAACTTTATTAGAGTTGCAACGGTTTCCATTGCTTGTAATTTTGGATGATAAGGAACCGTTGGATCAGTTGGTACAGTTCCATAATTTAACCAAAAATATTATTCCAATAGAAAAAATTTCGGTAATGTTTAGAAAAGAAAATAGGAAAGAGGGTAGACATTTTAATGATTACGTAAAGTCACAAAATCTTAATAATAAACTTGATATTAACACAAAAATAGTGTATATTAATAATAAGAAAATTCCAAAGGACTTGTTGAAAGAAGTTTGGGAACCAGAATGTGTTATCAGTCTTGGATCAGTTAGGCACTATAATAAGATAGACAAATTGATTCATCAATATGACCTTACAATACATTATGACAAAGAAGATGGATACTGGAACGATATGATTTATAGTATTGAAAAAATATGAAGTGTAAAATAACTATTGCCGACGAAGTAAATGTAAAGATACACAATCTTCCTGTGGACATCCGTAGAAAAATTGCAAACAAATTAAAATTTCAAGTTCCGTATGCGAGATACTTGCCTCAGTTTAAACTGGGCAGATGGGACGGGAAAATTGGTTTCTTTGGATTAGGAGGAAACGGATTTGTTAATCATCTGGATACTATAATTAATTTACTACATCAAAACGGTGTAGAAATAGATGAAGTGGAAGATCAAAGAGAAAAAGTTGATTTGCAGTTTTCAACTGTTGATAAAGATTATCTAGCAGATAAAGTATGGCCCAAAGGACACGTTGCAGAAGGACAAAACATTGAACTACGTGATTATCAAATAGATGTTATTAATAATTTTCTAAAAAATCCACAGAGTTTGCAAGAGGTTGCTACAGGTGCCGGGAAAACAATTATCACTGCGTGTCTATCTAAATTGTGTGAACCAGTTGGCAGAACATTAGTAATTGTTCCAAACAAAAGTCTTGTTACACAGACAGAAGAAGATTATAAAATTGTTGGTCTCGACGTTGGAGTTTACTTTGGTGATCGTAAAGAATTAAACAAAACACACACAATCTGCACATGGCAAAGTTTAAATATCCTTGATAAGAAAAGTAAAGATGGCGATGCAAGAGTAACACTAGATGAATTCTTACATGGAGTTAAAACAGTTATTATTGACGAGGTACATCAAGCAAAAGCAGAAGTACTAAAAAAACTTCTCACACAACATTTAAACCATGCTCCATTAAGATGGGGATTAACAGGCACTGTGCCTAAAGAACAATTCGAGTTTCAAGCAATACTGGCGGGCATTGGTCCTGTAATAAATCAAATAAGTGCAAAAGAATTACAGGAAAAAGGTGTATTAAGTAATTGTCATGTAAATGTTGTACAAATGATTGACACACTTGTACACAAGAACTATCAAGAAGAACTAAAATTTTTAGTTACAAATTCAATAAGAATAGAATACATTTCTAAACTAATAGACAAAATATCACAAACAGGTAACACATTAGTACTTGTGGATAGAATTACAGCAGGAGAAAAACTTCAAGAACTAATACCTAACAGCACATTTATCAGAGGTGAAACAAAGTTACAAGACAGAAAAGATCAGTATGAAGAAATTAGTGAAGCCAACAACAAAGTATTAATTGCAACATATGGTGTAGCAAGTGTGGGCATTAACATTCCAAGAATTTTTAATTTAATTTTAATCGAACCAGGCAAATCATTTATAAGAGTAATTCAATCAATCGGAAGAGGCATACGTAAGGCAAAAGACAAAGACTTTGTGCAAATTTGGGATATAACGTCAACTTGTAAATTTGCGAAAAGACATTTAACACAAAGGAAAAAGTTTTATAAAGAAGCAAACTATCCTTTCACAGTAGAAAAGGTTGATTATACAAAATGAGAATATTAACATTAGACAATATAGCATATGAAATGAATAAATTGCCTGATCACGTTAACGAAGATATGAGATTTTCAGTGCTTGATAATAGTAATCCTAAAGAGCCTGATTTTTTCTTTTTACCAATGATATATGTTGAATCTTTCAGTTGTCCTGCAATAGTATTAGAAATAGATGGACACGAACTTACAATGCCTTTAGATTGGAATATAGCAGTAGGCGATCAAGAAAACAGTGCAAGTGTAGACGTAGTTCCGTTGACTAGTTTAGGAGAAAGAGGATTTGAAGCATTTTTATTCAATCCATTGACAGGATTCAAAGCAGACTTTGGATCAATAAAAGTCACAAACTTTTACAACGATGTAAAATGGTACTTTCCTAAGATCAAAAACAATCAATTATTAAGTGTGCCAATTACAGAAGGTAAGAAACCACATTGTGCATTTTTTGTAAAAGATATTAGTAGACAGTGTGAAACTATTGATTACACAGAATTATTGTAGTGCCTAATAAAATAAAAAAGAAAAAAGAAGAAGATGTAATGATCTTTACTTCCCCAGATGGTGGGGAAACAGTTTACGGACAAACTAATGGCAGAGGACCAAAAGTTTTGATTTCTAAATCAAACAAAGCAACTATTGAAGAAGAACATCAACGTAGACAGCATTATATGACTGAAAGAGCAGTAGAGATGTGTTGGAAACATAAAGGCTTGCAAAAAGCATGGGAGAAGTATATAGTATTACTTGAATTATATGGCTACGAAGAATAATAGATTACCAATTAAAGACATACTTGCGGCTATCGATATGAAAGCAACAAACGTATGGGATGACTTATCTGATGATGAAAAAAAGCAAGTAAGTTTTTATTTGCTTAATAGATATGCCAGTGCTATAAAAGGCACAAAAGCAAAACAAGAATTAACAATTTTAAAAACAAATGAGTACTACAATAAAAACTTTTTTACATTAAGCAAACACAAAAAACTGCTTTGGCTACTGTTGTGTGCAACTCAAGATGATGACAAAACAATCAAATGGCATGAGTGGATAGGATACAAATTCAAAGATAGTGCAGGAAAAAATAAAACTGCTAAATTCTTAAAAGAGGTTTTTCCAAACTTGAAAGAAGACGAAATAGAATTGTTATCGAAAATTAATACTGCAAAAGATGTTAAAGCATATGCAGAGCAAATGGGTATGAGCAAAGAGGCCATTAAGAAAATACTATGAGCGAAGTATACACCTGCCCACATTGTGGTGCAAAATTCACACGTGAAAAAACCTTAGCAGTACATATGTGTGAACAAAAAAGAAGATTCACACAAAAAGATGAGCGTAGAGTTCAATTAGGTTATCAAACATACATTAGATTTTATGAACTTTGTCAAAATCAACAAGAACCTAAAACATATCAACAGTTTTGCAAAAGTCCTTATTACACTGCTTTTGTAAAGTTTGGAAGTTTCCTCAGCAATGTAAAACCATTATATCCAGAAAAATTTATTGATTACGTTGTTACTTCAGGAGTTAAATTAGATCATTGGTGCAGAGAAGAATTATATCAAACATATGCGTTAGATGTTATCTTAAAAGAGAGGGTAGAAGACGCTGTAAAAAGATCCGTAAAAAATATGATGGAATGGTCTGATGAGAAAGGTGCTCCGTGGAATCATTACTTCAAATACGCCAGTCTAAATAGAGCAACACAAGAAATAAAAGATGGTAAAATTTCTCCGTGGCTTATATTAAACTGTCCGTCGGGAAAAGCAATGCTAAAAAATATGAACGAAGAACAATTACAAATTGTAAGTTATGTACTAAATCCACAACATTGGTCAATTAGGTTCAAAAGGTCTCCGGCTGATGTGGAAATAGTAAAAGAAATTGTGAGGCAATCAGGACTATGACAGATTTAATTATAGGTGCAGATCATCGAGGTTACGAATTGAAAGAAAAACTTTCAGCATGGCTTTGCCCAGATGATATAGAAGGCGAAAGTAAATTTGAAATAGCAGTGTTTCAAGATGCAGGAGTACACAAACCAAAGAGAACAGATTATAATGATATTGCAATGAAAGTTGCAGATAATATGATTATTTGTGATAGAGGCATATTGATATGTGGAAGTGGTTTTGGTATGGCTATTCAGGCAAATAGATTTCAAAAAGTCAGAGCAGTTGTATGTAAAAGTGTTTCTGATGTAAAACAGGCTAGACAACACAACGATATGAATGTATTATGTATAGGAGCAGATGTTACAAATTTTAATACTGCAAAGGCAATGTGTAAAGCATTCTTTACAACAAAATTTTTAAAAGGAAGGCACACAAGGCGAGTAAAAAAATTATATGAAAACAAAGCAACAAATTGAATATATCTACAAAAAATTAGGCGATTACTGGCCCAAATATTCTAACAGAAAGCCAGCGGCAAAAATACACAAAGAAGCATTTACTAGTTTAATAGGAGTGATGCTTTCAGCACAAAGCCAAGACAAAAGAACAGCGATTGCTTGTAAACAATTATTTGCATTAGCAGATACTCCTGAAAAAATGATCAAACTGTCAAGGGAAGAAATTATAGAAGCAATACGTCCTGCAGGATTACACAATGCAAAATCAAAAAACATACTTGCAACAAGTTCTAAACTATTGATGGAATACAATGGCAAAGTTCCGCAAACACAAAAAGAACTTATGAACTTGCCAGGCATTGGCAGAAAAAGTTCAGACATCATGATGAGATTTGTTTGGGGGGCTCCAAACATAGCAGTTGATACTCATGTGTTTAGACTGCTATGGAGATTGGGTTGGACAAACACGCTAGATGAAAGTAAAAGTTCAATCATAGTCAATGATACAACTCCTGACAAATACAAATATGCCGCACATATGCAATTAATTACTCATGCAAAAAGAGTGTGTACAAGTAAAAAACCAAAATGTTATGTTTGTGTTATAGATGAAGTGTGTGATAAAAGACACATAAACATTCCTAAATCCAAATTAAGAGAGGTTGTAAATGCCTGATATAGATATAGACTTTGCAGATAGAAATAACATATTAAACAAATTAAAACACAGAGTTGCAAAATTAGATACAGGTAAAAAACACAACACAGGTGTTTACTTTACTGAAGTACCTCACAATCCATTAGACAATATCAGCACAATTGATTACAAACTAGCAGAAGATCGAGGCTACTTTAAAATAGACTTGTTAAATGTAAGCATCTATGAAAAAGTAAAAAATGAAAAACATCTAGTGGAACTGATGACAAAAACTCCGATGTGGGAACTATTAGAAGCAAAAGATTTTAGTGATCAGGTATTTCATTTAAATGGTCACAGTGAAATATTAAAAAAACTGAAACCTCAAAATATAGAACAACTTGCGGCTGTATTAGCAATTATACGACCAAGCAAAAGATATCTAGTGAATAAATCCTGGGAAGAGATAATGAAAGAAGTCTGGATAAAGCCAACTGAAGGATATTTCTTTAAAAAAAGTCATGCAACATCATATGCAGTTGCAGTAGTAGTTCATATGAACTTAATTTGCGAACAACTCAATAATCAATAATTATTTTGGTTTTCTAACTAACTGAACTGATTTTCTTTTAGTGCGTTTCATAGCAAGTGTATTAAGATTAGTGCATGGTCCAATCACAACACGTACATCTTTTGTTGCCATTATCATGATAATGCTTTTAAATTTTTCCATCTCCTCACGCATAAAAATACTGATAGGAATCATCCTGTTTGACTCCCACCACCACGTTTCGCAAGTCTCAATAAAGTATTTTTTTTGTTCTTCCGTGTGTAAATCTGTGTATACATAGACACTTGTAACCGAGTGATCTTGGTTGTTTATGACACCAACATACTCCTTGCCACCGTATTCTACGACAGAAATGTAGGGAAATTTAGATTCTATTTCGTCTCTTAACATATGATAAATATTCTAAAAAGTTATGCAATTAGTTCAGAGATATTTATTAAATAGTAGTGTACTGCTTACCGCAGATGTGGCAGGAAACGTAACGGAGTATAGAGCCTTGTATTCAAGACGACTAAACATTTACAGAGGAATAGATAATAAAATATCTTTTCAAGTGATCAATGCAGATCAGAAACCCGTGTCTATATTAAACACATACACACCTGCATTTAAAATGTTTGACGAAAAAACACGTTTAGTAGTAGAAAAAGACGCTACAATTATTGAAACTACAACTCCAAGCAACGTTGGAATGTTCACAGTGACTTTGACAGAAAATGAACTGCTTAACCTACAATCACAGTTTTTAAATTACACAATAGAACTTGTAAACAACTCAAGCAATGAAAGAACATTGACATACAGCAATTCTCACTTTGAAAGCAAAGGTTCGGTTTACTTGGATGCCAGCGAAATACCTGGGCCATTAAAAAGTTACAGTGTTACATCATTGAGCCAAGAAGACACAGACAGTGCTGTATTTTTGTCTGAGGCAATCACTGCCGAGCCGGCAATAAACGGCAATGAAGCATTGCACACAGCGGCATTTTATCTTGATGACGCAGATGGTGATATTACAATTCAAGCAACTTTAGATTCACAAGTCAGCAGTTCAACTAATTGGTCAGATGTAGCAACAGTATCTGTTGATTCAGTAGACACATTAAAATATGTCAACTTCAATGGAGTTTTTAGTTACTTAAGAATAAAACACACCACAGATAAAGCAGACCCAACTGCGAATTACACAGACGACATCACCAAAATTTTAATTCGAAATTAATTGACTTTTACCAAAATATAAAATATAATAACGTAAATGAATTCTGTTTACGACACATTATTGCAACACTTGCCTTTTAAAAGAAAGAAAACTCCTAGTGGATGGATGTCTTTCAATGCTCCGTGTTGTTCACATCAAGGCACAACAGCAGACTCCAGACAACGGGGTGGGTTAATTGCAAATGGTGATGGAGGAATTAGTTATCACTGTTTCAACTGTGGTTACACAGCAAGTTGGCAACCTGGCAGAAATTTATCTTACAGATTACGTAAATTAATGAGATGGATGAATACTCCTGATGATATTATTACTAAATTAGCATTGCACGTTTTAAAATTAAAAGAAGAAACAACAGGGCAAACTCCAATAATTCAATTACCAAAATTTGAATCAAAAGCACTTCCTGAAGGTGCAAAACTGCTACAAGATTGGACAGACTACAAAGCACTAGAGCCAACAGGGCTAGATGAAAACTATGTCAAGGTGTTAGAATATTTAGAAAAAAGAAAACTAGCAAAAGTAGATTACAATTTTTATTGGACTCCGAATTCAGCATACAGAGATAGGCTTATAATTCCGTTCTATTACAGATCAGATATCGTAGGTTATACAGCAAGAAAAGTAACAGATGGAAAAGTAAAATACATATCTGAACAACAACCTGGATATGTGTTCAACATCGACAATCAGAATGATGACAGAGAATTTATTATCGCAGTAGAAGGCCCCATTGATGCTTTAAGTATTGATGGTGTAGCACTACTGGGCAGTGAAGTTAAACAGCAACAAGAAATACTATTGAACAGTCTAGGCAAACACGTCATTGTGATGCCTGACAGAGATGAAGCAGGAGTAAAACTTGTTGAACAAGCCATGGAAAGCGGGTGGAGTGTGAGTATGCCCAACTGGCATTCAGATGTCAAAGATGTCAATGATGCGATAATTAAATACGGCAGACTGCATACTTTGTACTCAATAGTCAAGTTTGCAGAACAGTCACAACTAAAAATAAAACTGAGGATGAAAAAATGGTTTTCATAAAACGAGTGATTCAAATTTTGCTATCGCCATTTAGAACAATAGTTCAAAAATACAAATACAAAAAGAGAATTAAAGAGTTACAAAAAAGAGATCCCTTTATATACAAATAGGATGTATTACGTAGTAGAAGGGACTCACACAGATCCAAACAACAAAGAAACTTTGGACCTGAAAACAAAAAAAGAATATGGGCCAATGGCAAAAATAACAGCAGAAGATTTAGCCGTAGCACTTATACAAAAAAATATTGATGATTATTATCATCGAGCATGGGTAATTAAAAAATGATAGTTTGGGGAATCACAGGAAATAATCATGATGCCAGTTTGGCAGTGATGGAGTGGAAGGTAGCAGGACTAACTGATCACTATAAATTAAAATTAAAATGGGCAGGGATGTCAAAAGACTTTAGTGGTATTCCAGGAGATCCCACACTGTGTCCTAAATTAATGGCTGAGGTAAGATCAAATCCTAAATGGGCCTACCCTGCAAAAATATATTTTTATGAAAAACCTTTAAAGAAAACTGTAAGACAATTTATAGCAGGTCAAGGTTGGAACTATAAAGAAAACAACATTAAGAAATTTTTAAGTAAATCAGGTATTCACCATGTACCGATTGAGTATATAGATCATCATCACAGTCATGCGGCATATGGATATTATTCATCGCCGTTTAAAGATGCGGCAGTTGTGGTGCTTGACTCAATAGGAGAGTTTGAAACATTTACTATATGGCATGGGCATGGCAATAAACTTGAAAAAAAATACACACAAAAATATCCTCACAGTATTGGTTTGTTTTATTCAGCGATGACACAAAGATGTGGATTCAAAGCAAACGCAGAAGAACACAAATTAGAACAACTTGCCAAAAAAGGTAATTGGAGAAAAAATTATAGATTTTTTATGGAAGAAATAATTGAATCTCGAATGCCTTTTAAAACAAGAGTAAATCTACACAGAGGTTGTAATTGGTGGAGACCAGAATTAAAAACAGAAGAAGACATGGCTGACATCGCCGCAACCACTCAACACATTTTTGAACAAGTATTAATGTGTGCAAGTTCATGGATACAGATGAACATCAAAACATCAAACATTGTTTTGGTAGGAGGATGTGCATTAAACCAAACTGCTAGACACAAATTGGAAAACGTTTGGGACGATATATGGGTGCCAAAAAATCCTGGAGACCCAGGTAGTTGTATAGGAGCAGTTGCCGCCAAATACAACAATCACATTGACAACGTAAATGAAATGTGGTATAATAAGGAACATGGTAAAGCAAAATAAAGAATACGGCTATGATATACAAAAAGTATATCTAGAAATGATGTTGGCTGACGCAGAAACATTTGTACGTTGTCAGTCTATATTTGATCACACACTGTTTGATAGAAAATTGCAAGATGCGGCACAGTTCGTAGATGAATATGTTGGTAAACATAATGCATTGCCCACAGAAGAAATTGTAAACTCCAGTTGCAAATCTAATTTAAAAGTTCCTACAGGACTCAATGAATCGCACTATGATTGGTTACTAGAAGATTTTGAGACGTTTACTAGACACAAAAGTTTAGAAAGAGCAATCTTAAAAAGTGCAGATATGCTTGAAAAAGGTGAATATGGTCCTGTTGAAGTGTTGGTCAAAGACGCAGTACAAATAGGACTGCACAAGGACATAGGAACAGATTACTTTGAAGATCCGAAATCAAGACTGTTAGGATTGAAAGATCAGAATGGTCAGGTCAAAACAGGTTGGGAATCTTTAGACAGAAGACTATTTGGTGGATTCAACAAAGGTGAGTTGAATATATTTGCAGGTGGTTCTGGTGCAGGTAAGTCTTTATTCCTTGCAAACTTAGGTTGTAACTTTGCACTAGAAGGAATGAATGTTGTGTATCTAACATTTGAATTGAGTGAATCGTTGGTTGCTATGAGATTAGATTCTATGCTTACAGATATTCCTACAAAAGAAATATTTAAAGACTTAGATGGTGTAGAAATGAAAGTAAAAATGATTGGAAAAAAAGCAGGAAAATTCCAAATCAAATATATGCCTAGTGGTAAAAATGCAAATGATGTAAGGTCTTACATCAAAGAATATGAAATTAAAACAAACAGTAAAGTTGATGTATTGCTTGTAGACTATCTAGATTTGATGATGCCAAACAGTAGAAAGGTTTCTCCGAGCGATTTGTTTATCAAAGACAAATTTGTTTCTGAAGAACTACGTAACTTGTCAATGGAATTGAACACAGTGTTTGTAACAGCGGCACAGTTGAACAGAGGTGCTGTAGAAGAAATAGAATTTGATCATTCGCACATCAGTGGTGGATTAAGTAAAATACAAACTGCTGACAACGTGTTTGGTATTTTTACAAGTAGAGCAATGAGAGAACGTGGAAGATATCAAATACAATTGATGAAAACAAGATCATCAAGTGGTGTTGGAATGAAAATTGATTTAGAATTTGATATGGACAGTTTGCGTATCAGAGATCTTGCAGATGATTCAGAGTATCAAGAATTTGACAAGCGTAAAAGTACAATATACAATTCAATTAAACAGGGCACAACTGTAACTCCTGATCTCACAGACAACAGTGTAGAAGCAGGCAAACCTATTACTCCACCAGACCCAACAAAAGGTGATAGCATAGGAAGAATTGAACCTAAAACAGATTCAACAAAATTAAGAGAATTCTTAACTAATTTAGACGACGAATCTTAAACTATTAGGGTGGTTAGCTCAGTTGGTAGAGCATCTCGTTTACACCGAGGGGGTCAAAGGTTCGAGTCCTTTACTACCCACCAATCCGTACACAAATCATAAATATTATTTTAGGCAGAGAGGCGAATAATGAATGATTTAGAAAATATACAAAGGCTCACGGAACGTTTTAAAAGGCAGATGCCCAACAGTGAAGTGTACCAAAAAAGACTAGCAGAAGAATTTGAATTAATTCTTAAACAAAGATTCACAGAATACTTTTTAAAAATTTGTGACATCATAGACATCACATCAGATTTAAAACACATGACAAGAGGTTCAGCAGGATCTAGTCTTGTGTGTTATCTGCTGGGTATAACAGATGTTGACCCAGTACAATGGAACATACCGGTTGCACGTTTTATGAATCCACTACGAGATGATTTACCTGATGTGGACATAGACTTCGAACATCACAAACAAGCAGAAGTGATGCAACGTATTTTTAAAAAATGGCCGGGCAAGACAGCAAGGATATCTAACTATGTCAAGTATCAACCCAAGTCAGCAAAACGCGAAGCGGCAAAGCGATTGGGTGCAAAAGGCAAACTGCCACGCAAATGTAAGTATGAAGATTACGATATCGATCCTATTGAAGCAAAACGCATAGAACAAAAACTGTTAGGTAAAAAAAGATGTATATCTAAACATTGTGGCGGAATCATAATGTTCGATAGACAGTTACCTAAAAGTTTAATTTCTGCTGACAATCAAATACTGCTAGACAAATATGAAGTAGAAGATTTAGAACATCTAAAAGTTGACATACTTTCTAACAGAGGATTAAGTCAGTTATTAGAAATAGATTCTAGTATGAACTTAACAGATTATCCTATTGAAGACGAAGCAACATCAAAGTTATTGAGTAGGGGAGATGTGTTAGGAGTAACACAAGGTGAGTCACCAGCCATGCGTAGATTGTTTAGAGCAATACAACCTAAAAGTGTTTACGACTGTGTGTTTGCTACTGCTATGATAAGACCTGTGGCGATGACTGGCAGACAAAAAGCATCTATGTTTAATGACTGGACTAAAGAAGGCGTACAAGATTCTATTGTGTTCGAAGACGATGCTATTGAAATTATTTCAAATATTATTGGTATCGATATGTATGAAGCAGATATGTACCGCAGAGCATTTGCTAAAAAGAACGATGAAAAAATTATAGAGTTCGTAAATAGATTGGGCAAACATCCACGCAAACAAGAAGCAATTAACACACTAATGACACTGTCTGGATTTGGTTTATGTAGAGCCCATGCGGTCAACTTGGGCAGATTGATTTGGGCACTAGCATATCAAAAGGCACACAATCCTAAAAAGTTTTGGGAGGCTTGTTTAAAACATTGTGAAGGTTCGTATAGACGTTGGGTGTACAATACAGAAGCAGAACGTTGGGGTATCGACAATGAACCAGGCTGGTGGAGAAGAGGATTTATTCCTAAATGTCATGTCCAACAACAGTATCTAGATTATGTTCAGTTTGCCGGAGTTATTGCCAATGGCAGAGTTTTCAAAGGTAAAAATGGAAAGTACGTAACATTTGTTACACTAGGAATAGGTCCTGGACAATACATAGACATCACAGTTAAAAAACCATTCAGTCATAGAGATGGAGATGTAATTTCTGGTAGAGGTAAAATTAAACATCATAACAATTCAGACTATGTGGAATGTCAAGATGTAGAACTCCATTCGTTTCAAAATTGGTTGGAAGATTAATTTAGATAGTCAATATTTCCTGACACAACTATTCTTTTGTCCTGTGTGGAATAATAAGGTGTAACAGAATGCATCATCTCTCCGGGAAACAATATAATTTTATTTTCCCATGTAGCATCAACTTCAAGTACTTCAGGAGTGATACGTCCCAATGCATCAGTATAATGGAATTGAAATGACGCAGTTTCTCTGCCTGATTTGCCACGTGCTTCTCTCCATGCACGTTCATCATCTTGTGTGAAAGGAACTTCTAACCATAATGCAAAAGAAAATACTCCGTTGTGAGTGTGTGCCGCAAAATATTCTCCAGATTGTTGAACGTTGCACCAAGCAGTTTTAAGTCCGATAGGTTTGTTTTCTACTTTGTAATGCATATCTTTACAATATTGTTCACACATTGGACCAAGTATTTTGGACAGTTCTTGTTTGACATCCTCATCTTTGATCTTGTATTCGTTTGTGATTGTGCCTACATGAGAGTGATCAATTAATGCTGTTTGGTGATCAATGTTTGCTACCCATTTGTTTAACAAACTAATTTGGTCATCTGTTACAGTTTGTTCCACATAACCTAGATTTGGAAATTGAATGCTTTGCATATGTGTACTTAACAGGCGTAGGTCGTAGACAGCCGCAAAGCGGTAGCGCCGAAAATTCAATTCCGCGAAGCGGAAACGCGACAGCGTTAAATCATTTTTTTAAGCGGACGCCTGATGGGTCTCAACAGTTCCTCAGCACCGTGGAACAAGAAGCAATCGAATTTCGAAATGCTAAATCTTAGAACCAGCAGTGCGGGGAACCTTGTTGATTTATCTAGGCAACTTCAAGTTGCTGTCTAGTTAGTGCTTAAAACCGCTGACGATTCTGTCAACAAATTTTTCCAATCTGTTGTAGATCCTAACAAAAAACGATTTTATTTTTCCAATCACGGATGTGATTATGGTTAGTATTGCCTTCATAGCCTATCTCCCTTTGTGAGTTATTAAGACAAGTATTTACCAGTATTTTGTGTCAGTAAAGTGCTCAGAGTACTGTGAGTGCATTCTGCATACATGGCCCGTGTATGGGCAGATTTGACGTGTTAACAGAGCAGTTATTGGGGGGTTCAATCCCCCCAATTTGCCCTTGTATTGCTGTTTGGAAACTCTACCAATTGTTGGTAGATTTTTTGGATACGTGTCCTAAAATTTTGCCTTTGTTGGCACCTGCTTTGACTGTGTATCCAGATGTGCCGTTTCCATTTATATTAACTTCTTCCTTGCTGGAGAACATTGCTTCTACTTTCTTACGCATAGCACTCTTCTCTGCTCGTTTTTTAAATAAATGGGTGAATCGTCCGATCATTGTCACCCTCCCTCTGTTAAAGTTTAGGTGCGTTCCTTCGCTTATGCTACTTCCGGGCCAGTGCCTGAACGAAAAGTATTTATGCGTTTGACACATACGTGATGTGCAAATTTGTAATATCAGTTATGTGCGATTTTGATGCTGATTTCTTCTATCATGGCAGGAGCATCTGTGAGGTCGCCTTCCAGTTTGAAAAATTCCAACACATCATCTATGATACTGGTTGCTCTCAATTCTAATTTTTGAACATCTTCATGCACTCTGGCTCTGACTCCAACTGCTGTGTGACAGTCACCTTCCACTGCTCTCAACACACCACGTTCAATCCACAACTCTTGTGATGCCAACCAATCAATTGCAGGATACCATATCGCTTTGTTTTGTGTATCATCTGATCGCACTTGCACAACAACTTTGCCGGCGCCTGCGGCAGGCAGTATAACTTCTTCTGAAATGGTATGATGTGGAACATCCAACGACATACGATCAATCACACTCTGTCCCAGTATCAATGCGTCAACTTGTTTGTCACGCAGTTTGTTCAGTCTTGTGTTCACATTGCCTCTCACTTCAACCACATGACAGTCTGGTCTGATCAACTTGATTGCTTCTATTCTTCTTGGAGCGGAAGTTCCTATTCTTGAACCAGATGGCAGTTCGTGTAGATTGTGTTCGCCTATCACACAATCTCTTGGATCGCCTCTGTAAACCACTCCCAACAATTCTGTGCCTGGTGTTTCGATAGTGGCACAATCTTTTGCACTGTGTATGGCACAGTGTATCTGTTGATTGATGAGTGCTTTTTCCAATTTGGTACAGAACATACCTTTGCCTCCCATTTCATGCACAGGACGACTGAGGTCTTCGTCTGCAACCTCTAACATTGTGATTATTTCTGCGGGGTAGTCTATTCTTGATATGGCATTGTCTGCCTGGATCCTAGCAAGTGGGGATTGTCTACTGCCTACTTTGACAACCTCTATCTGCATCAGTCTATGCTCTGCTCCAAGGAATAGGATTGCCAGATTGATCAACAACAAGGTCACCAGTGTCTTTGTACTGAGCAACCATTATGCCTTTGCCTTTTCCTTCGCCAATGTATTTACAAGGTTTAATTTCTCTATCATTGTGATGACGTGACATATGATGAGTAATGATTCCTCTTGCTTTTACACCGGCCATGATTATTTTCCTTGTCCCACTTTAAATTTAAGACTGCGTTTTTTTGATTTATTCATTGAGCTCAATTTACATTTGTTCCTTCTTCCGGCTTGACTTGTTTTCTTCGGAGTGCGTTCGTGAGCTATAAAATTTTTCGCTAGTTTTGCCATATTATTTTCCTGCTTCTTTTTTTACTTTTTTACTTTTTTTATTTTCCGGATAGTTAGGACTTGATAAGAAATCATACATAGCCGCATACATACCTGAATCTTTGCCAGAGTCTTGCATTTGTGCTATTCTTTGAGCAGTTGTTTCTTTAAATTTTATTCTGTGTTTGATTGCCATTATCTACTCATCGCCTTTTCTCTAGCCGCTCTTAAAGCCGCTCTTTTCTTTTCTATAAGTGCCGCTTGTCTAATTTTTCTACCCAATGGTAATTTTTGCACTGCATAGAATTCTTCACCTTTTTTGGTTGTCCATTCTACTTCAACTTGTTGTGCTTTAGTTCCACCCTGGAAACTTTTGACTGCCTTTTTGAAACTCATTGCCGTGATCTCTTTTACTTGATCTTCTGCTTCAGCAGTTTTATCAGTAAATTTGAATATTCTTTCTTTTGCCATAAACTCTCCTTTTTTTTATTTATTCTATACGTATATAATTCTGGCATTGACAACAGTGAGAACTGATGCTATACTGAAATATTACTGAGGAACAACAATGAAGCCAAACTTAAAATGGTACGACTGGAATCAACACATCACGGCAGATGACCGAGAAATTGTCTGCAAAGATGTTGCACAACTGATTAAAGACGGAAAATATTTCACTAATTCGCCCAAGTATCAAACAAATATCAATGTGATGGGACTCGACAGTCCTCAATGGATGAAGTTGAAAATGAGTTTCATCATGAGTTGTTTTATGTACGCAGGCAAAGAATTAAAAATTAAAAATGTACAGAGTTGGAGTTATCAAACAAGTTTGAAATTTGAAGAACCAAGAGACAATCTATGGCATCACCATCATCACAACAAAGAAGTAGAATCATTTAGTGGAGTGTATTACGCACACTTGCCTGAAGTTTTAGATGAGTGTGGAACAGAATTTGCAATGGAAGGACCAGAAGAAAAAGCAAGACATATGGAGCCTCCAAGAATTGGACAATGGGTGATTTACCCAAGCAACTATTGGCACAGACCCGGCATATTAAAAAGTAAAGAAGACAGATATGTTGTGGCGGCTGATTTATGGTATTAGAAAGGATTTAACTTAATGGCAAAAGACGACGCAACACCGGGCAAGGTTACAGAAGACAAACCAATATACATTGTGAGCAACATGGACAATGACAGAATTTACGGCAATCTATACGGAAACTTAAAATTAATAAACAAAGACGGTACAACTTACAAAGGTAAAATTTTAAAAAGAAGAATTACTATTAAAGGTTTAGATGGTAATAATTTTTTCAGTCACGTTTATGAATCCGAGGATCATAGATGGTTTAATAAGGGTGGACTGCCCATTGCAAAACCAAACAACATAGTTAAACAGTCAGACAACGAAGTTGCTGATGAGTCTAAATAACAATATGATTAGTAAAAAAGATTACAATGAGCAAAAGCCGTACTGGGACTATCAACGTATGATTGAATTCAACAGAGAAAAAGTCTTAAAAGGTTGCACAAATATTAAAAATTACTTCGGAGAAACTGAAGATGGATTCATGTTGGAAGAAGGAGCATTGTTTGAAAAACTATGGAACGAAATCACACCTGAAGATTATGATAAGCCAAGTCCTGATTGGGTACCTAAAAATAAAAAACTTAGGATCGAAGGAGAGACATGGACAGAAAAAGAACTAGATGGCGTCAGTGGTCAAAATTTTTTCAACTAGTTTCTAGTAAACAGAAAACTCTTACTTAATTTACTGTATCTAAAATTCAAATTGTCCCAGTGAGATTCATTCAAGATTTGTTTCTCAAAATTCCTACAAGCACGATTATCCCATTCTTTGATTTTAATCTTTATTTGATAACGTTGATTGGGTTTTTTGAGAGCATCTTCCATGAACTTGACTAGTTCTACTACCTGAAAGGCATCACCACCATCTAAGGTCCAGCGGATTGTTTTTTTAGTTTTACGAGCCATTCGCATACTAAATGCATATTTACCTATTCGATAAATATTGCTATGCGTTACAGAGAATTTAAAATTGATGAGGTTTCACGAGGTATATTGTATAGAACTCCTGGCGAGAAGTTCTTTCACACAAAGGACTCTAACAAGTTCTTAGACTTTCAAAAAATTACTAATTTCCCTTTCAATGAGCCCGCATTTCAAGATGCCACTGCAATGAAGACTGCACTGTCTAATTTCCAAGGTGAAAACAAAATTAATCAAATATATTGGTTCAATCAGCCTACAGGAGCATTGGCTTTTAGTATTGCACAATTTAAAAATGAACGCAATCAAGACGTGTATTATGGAAGGTACTTTAGAACAAACACAGGAACACAACAGTGGAAAAACACAGACTTTCAAACTATAGGCTATCAACTTAACAAGCCATCTTCCATGAAAGCCAGTTACAAATTGAAGCCGGCTGATTTGATTGCGACCAATGTAGAATACAGAAACCCAAGCGAAATAATCAATCAAATCAAAGAACCTGAAATAAAAACAGGAATAGAGATGATGCCTGAATCTTTGCCTAGTTTTGCATTAGATCCAAAAATGCAACCTGCTGTTCAAGATGATTTAGGAGAAGTATACGGACCTATTGCAATATGGCACGGCATGGATGTTGGGCCACAAGCCGAAGAGGCTAGAAAGTTCTTGTTAGAAAATCAAGCATGGAAAACGTGCAAAATAATTTTCCCACAAAACAAAAACGAAGGATTAATTGACAGTCTACTGCGTCCTCAAAAAGGTGTTGCAATTGGTATATCCAGCAAAGGCGGTAAAGGTGCTAAACCCAGTGTTAAGAATTTAATGGCAGGTATAACAGCACTGCGTAAAAAGAAAACAGCAGGCGATCAAGCAATGCTGGAACAGTATAAA
>Ga0181400_1000064_pt1 | contig 37818 bp, 20 predicted proteins | sample 23SPOviralmetaG_FD_130129 | JGI IMG/M metagenome (GOLD analysis project Ga0181400, IMG submission 130129) | Marine viral communities from the oligotrophic San Pedro Time Series (SPOT) site, San Pedro Channel, CA, USA - 23 SPOT_SRF_2011-06-22 | ecosystem: Environmental > Aquatic > Marine > Strait...
AAAGCAACCACAGATGTTGGTGCACCTTTCTTTCTATACGCATCTATGCACGACAACAATCTTAGGTTGGGTAGTTTAGATACAATGTTAGAACAACCTGCATGGAATGCTTCGATACCATATGTTTACTCTCCATCTAATGTACAGATGCAAGAAGAGAATGGTACTCCAGACTTACAGTATTTCCAAATACAAAGTATGAAAGCAACAAAGATGCAAAATACTTTGACTCAGTTAATGTCTGGTGGTATCGGATCAAAGTATACTGTCACCGATTTAAGTACTGGTCGTACGACAGCACAGCATTTTTCTATAGAAAAACTCTTGACACAAGCAGACGAAGCAGGTATAATAAGCAAAGAGAAGCAGAACATATATAACCCATTTTATAAAACACCAGACTTCGAAGATGTTAATATCGAAGGTGCACATCTACATGATACAGATGCTTGTATATATCATAACGTAGTATCACGTGGTGTATATGGTGATAGTAAATCACTACATGATGAGGTAACAAGTGCTATGTTCTTAAAGAAGATTCAAAGTGCATCTTACCGAAACATGATATTTAAAAACATGTATGATATTACAGTCCCTGGCCCAGGCTTTATTAAGTCGGGTGGATCCGTGGGTGATAAAATACGAATCAATGTTATCAGTGATGATTTGACAGGAAATCCAGAGAATGGATTAGATCAACTTAGGAGTGGTGATTTTATTGTTTATAATACAAGACACCAGTTTGGTGGTACTGCACATAACATTGCCATGACTGTGGCAAAACTTGAGAAAGGTTTGAGAGATGAATAAGTATTACGGTGACAGTACACGATGGTTTGTTGCAGATGTTATTGATGCATCTCCACCCTATGGATATGAAGGTCGTGTTCGAATAAGGATACATGGTGTACATGATCCTGCCACTCGATTCATTCCACAGAACGATCTTCCGTGGGCACAATGTCTTATTCCTACTACCGAAGGTGGTGTGTCTGGTTTAGGATTCTCTCCATCATTACAAGCAGGTGCATTAGTATTCGGCATGTTTATGGATGGTAAAGAATCACAAGTTCCTGTTGTAATAGGATCTATGCCAAGGACAGAGTTCCCAACACCAGTTCAAAAATCAGTAGCATATGACAATCTATTAGAAAGAACAACTGCTACCCAAGATTTCTACAATCAATCTATATCTGGGGTTGACGAAGATGACTCTGCATTGTATAATGATCTTAGAGATGAAGAACCTACAGGAAAGACAACACTCTACAGAAGAGATGTTGCAATCAAGTTCTTCCTGTCTAATGGATATACAATTAAACAAGCATCCGCATTAGTCGGTGTCATCGAAACAGTCAATAGTAAGTTTGACACCACATTTGAGAATGATGGTGGTATAGGTTTATGTGGTTGGTCTAACGTGAGATTTGCAAGATTAAAAGCATTCAGTAACACATGGTGGCACTTCTCTACTCAATTATCGTTCATATTGTTTGAACTAAATAGTTCACATGTAGATGCGAACATTCGTATTCTTAATTCAGATGTTATTGATAAAAACAAGGGAAGAGCATTGGGTTCTATCATAGGAAGACATTATGCTCCAATTAAGAAGGACTATGATGCAGGTGCATTAAGACTATTCGAACTATATTCGAATAAGAAGGTATAAGATGTCATTAGATACACTCAATAGTAAATTAAAAGCAAACACCAAGTTAGAGTCCTATAAGGATGACATTACTACGTCTGTGGCAAAAGTAAAAGACGTACAGGTATTAAATAATAATACGGTACTTGGAACAGATGTCGGCACTACCGTAAATGGTATTAAAAGTTTAGATAATAACAAAGATAAAATTAAGCAATCCATAGCAGGAAGTAGTGCGGGTCAATTAGCACAAGTACTCCCAGGCGCAGGTGGAATACCCAAACCAGATGCAGATGCATTCAAGGTTGGTCTATCCGCAGGTGTTGCGACAGTTACAAATGTGGCAGAACAAATATCCACATTATCATTTGATAGTGCAGGTGACACCATTGGAACGGAGTCTCTGGTTGCAGGGGCATCAATCCCCACCGTCTCTATGTCTGGAACCGATGTGGAATCTGCACTATCCTCTATTACTGCTTCACTGACAGGTATTGTTCCACCCAATGAACCAATTACTATTGTTAGTATTGGAGGTGCAGTACTTGATGAATTAGTAGGTGCTGTGGAAGAAGCAATAGAAAGAAAAGGTTCTCTATTAGGTGAGATCTCTGCCGTTGCAGGTGAAGCAACCGCACAGGCAGGTGGATTGGGTGATGAACTTACTGCATCTGTTGATGCAATGAAAGGTGAATTGGATAAGGCAAAAGCAGATATTGAAAGTAGTAAAGCAATGACTGATATGGCAGAAGCAGTATCCGCAGTAGAAGGTGTTGCAAATGATGCCGCTAATGCAGTAGCAGATGCAACAAATGCCGTCAACTCTACAATTGATGGTGCAGTAGCAGATGCAACAGGTGCATTAACAGAAGGACTACCCAAGGACAAATCACCATTGGGTGGTTTGCTCGACTCAGTTGCAGGTGCAGTTGGTGATCTTGTTGATGCGGTAGGATCAAAAATAAAAACTGGTCTCGGTACCGCACAGGATCTATTCGAAGATTTGACTGGTTCTGTTGGTAGTGCATTACAATCAGCATTGGGTGGATTTAACCTCGATAGTAGTTTTATGTCTACCATACTTAAAGATGTGATGGAAGGTGGTGACATCAATCTAACAAAGGCGGCAAAATCTATTGCACTGAAGAGTGAGAATACTTCCGCAGAAATGAAAGGTATTATCAGTAAAGCAAACGGTGAAACAATTGATGGATTCACTAAAGAGGTTAAGAACCTTGCCGAAGCAAATGGAATACCCCAATCAGAAATAGATGCCTTTGATAAAGAAATAGGTGATATATCATCTGCATTAGATAAAGTCGATAGTACTATATCTGGATCTATTGTTTCAGAAGCAGGTGAATTCTATACAGAAGATATTGCACTGAAAGAACTTGCTAAAAGATACAGTGGAGCAGATACAACAGAATTCCCATACATCAATTCTAAAGAAGAACTTGGTTTAGAGTTTAAGACTAATGTTAGAGAAGTATCAGAGTTAATAATTCATGCAAGTGAATCATTCACAAATGCTAATATTGGTGCAGAAGAAATTAATATAAGACACAACGAAGCAGGACATGATGGTATTCAGTATCATTTAGTTATACGAAGGGACGGTACTTTACAAAGAGGAGTACCTTTGGACACTGTAAGTACTGCCAGTGACATATTAGGTCACAGTGCTAATTGTATTGACGTATGTTTAGTTGGTGGTATAAATGTTGCATCCGAAGCACAAGACCCTTTGCTTAATCTATCATCTGGATCCTTTACACAATCACAGATGAAAACATTAGAAGCAATATGTCAGTCGTTCTATCATGTAGTCCCAGGCGGACAAGTACTTGGTCATAATGATATTGACGAAGCATCAAGAGACCCATACATGGATATTAAATCTTATGTTGAAAACAAGTTCGGTAAGAAGTCAGTATATAAAGACACGTTGACCGAACAATCTAAATCACCAAGTGAATTGGTAAGTGCGAGTGCAGTATGACAACTACAAATAAAAAACGTGATATAGGTACAGATCCTTCTATTGAAAACACAGAGGGAATACCACAGGACGGGTTCCAAGATCCTACTGGTGAGTATCCTAAACAGGAATATCACTATGGATCCTCGATTCACAAATCTGCCCGTGGACTAAAGGTAGAGAACCTTTATCTGGGTGGAGGATCTATAGGAACAGATTTAGATCTCGAAGATCAAGAACCATCTAAGTTCCCACACAACCAAGTAAAAGAAACAACTTCTGGTCATATCATTTCATATGATGATACGCCTGGCGGAGAACGTATCCTACTCAAACACCGAACAGGTGCGGGTGTAGAAGTACGTGCGGATGGATCTGTTGTTATCAGTGCGGTCAATAATAAAGTAGAAGTTACTGGTGGTGATCAGACAGTAATAGTTGAAGGTAACGGAAAATTAGTGTATAATGGTAATCTGAACCTTGAGGTTACAGGAGATTACAATGTAGATGTTGGGGGTGACTATAATGTCAACGTCAACGGAGATGTTAATAGTAACTACCGTAAGAGCAACACAACTAAGGTAGGTCTCAATACAAACTATACAACAAAGGGTTCTGCTGTATTTAAAACAGTTGAGCATGAAGCAAGAACTGTGTTAGGTAACGAAGATCATATTGTAAAAGGTTACTGGAAGAATAACATTGGTGCGGAGTGTGAGATCTTTACTGCCAATAGATTCCAAGTATCTGCCGAAGAAGAGTTTGCAATGTCTGCATTACAAGGCAACATATCTGCCACTGAGATATCAGTATTGGGTATGAAAGGTGCCATGGGTGGTGAACAGGTTGAGATGACCTCTCCAGTATACATGGGGCCGCAGGGTGCAGTACCATTTACATCTGGTGCATCTTTCTATGGTTCATTCCATGGACAAGCACTCGAAGCAATCAAATCTAAGTATGCACATAAAGCAGAGAATGCTAAGACTTCAGAGAAGGCATCGAAAGAGTCGCCTGGGCAACCAAGTGGTGGTGCACCAGACGTACCTACAAATATGGAATCACTCACACCGTTGAAACCTGTACCTATATGTGATGCAGTTGCAGGTATACTTTCCGAAGGTCATTTAGCAATTAGACCAATCGTGATTGATCCAAAAGATGATCTACGTAACAAATTACTATTCAGAGATGACTACGCAGGATTGTATGAGAAAGTCCCTACACTTGATGAGGTACGTTCTACATTGAGAGATCCTGCTAACAGAACAATCGCAAATGATGAGGGAACCACAGTGGTAGATCTACTCGTGACAGATGGAATATTATCTGGTGAGTGGAAAGTTCCAACACCACCTAAGACTGGTCGTGTCGCACCTGCTACAACGTCACCAAGATTTGGTTATAATGCATTGGGCAACTCAGTTGATAATAGAGGCAAAAGATTTAAATGATTATTATACCAGACCAAAAGTACAATCCAAATTTTGCAGAAACAATTACTTCGGGCACTAAACTATCGCCTGGATGTTCAATTGCTAAGTTTCTTGGATCTAAAGGAAACCCATGTAGTTTATCTACTATAGGCAAATACCAGAACGATCAAGACGCACGTAAGCAACTTTCTCGTAATCTATATCTACATGCAGAACTATTCCGAATGATCAATGGCAATCAAGATTTCTTCAAAGATGTTCGACTCGTAGTTGTAGAAGGTGTCTACAGGGGTGGGCCGTTGGAGACAGTTGCGGGTGATAACATTAAAAAACAAGATGGTCAAATGGTATCATATAGAATGATTGATGAGAATGGATCTGTTGATTTCGAAAGAACATTTGATCTCGCAGAGTACTGGAAGGACTATGCTAATTTTGATAAGTTGATTTTAGAGTATGATAATTGGAATCCAGATGGATCATTAAATGCTCAAGTAACAATAGAGGTACCTACAGTACCAGAAACATTCGATATATCATATGCTAATAACGTAGAAACATTTTACAATGGTACACTTTTAAGTGCAAATGAGTTATTAGAAGTTGTAAATGATGTATAAATAGACTTATAGAATTTAGGAAACTATAATGGCACGTGCATTTTCAGTAGAAGACGGAGGACTCAATAAGACTTCAACAGTTAAGTCTTCGAGTAACCGTGAGTTTATCGATTTAGATCTTTCGTTTACAGCGAAGGGTGCGGGTGACTTATATAAAAAATCTTCGGTTGCTTCTGTAAAACAGGCATTGAGAAATATCTTGATGACTGCAAGAACCGAGAAACCTTTTAATCCATACTTTGGTGCAAACCTCAGAGATTATTTGTTTGAGTTCGCAGATGAATTAACAGAATCTCAAATGGCAATTGCGATTATAGAGAACATAAGAGCATTTGAACCAAGAGTTGATCCTATGACTATAAAGGTATACACTGATATGGAACCAGATCAAAATAGTATTTCTATCACGATTATATTTAACATACAAAACTCTGCTTCTGAAGAAGAGTTTACTACAAGACTATCAAGGTTACGATAATGGCAACAACAATTCAATCAAGTTCCTTAGATTTCGATGCAATCAAAAACAATCTAAAGACATATTTACAACAGCAGAAAGAGTTTAAAGACTACGACTTTGATGCATCTGGTCTGAATAACCTTTTAGATGTTCTTGCATATAACACGCACCTAAATGGTTTGACTGCAAACATGGCATTGAATGAGTCGTTTCTGAATACTGCTCAGTTGAGATCGAGTGTAGTATCTCACGCAGAAACTCTTGGTTATATTCCTGCCTCTAAGTCTGCTTCACAAGCAGTGATAAATATGTCGTTCAATGTTGGTACTTCACAAGCAGACGTACCAGAGAAACTACAGATCTCATCTGGATATAAATTTACAGCAAATGTAAACGATGCATCATACACATTTCAAACCCAAGAACTTATTGAAGCAATCAATGATGGTAATAACTTCTTCCAGTTACAGACACTGGACGGAAGTACAGACATACCTATTAAAGAAGGTATTGCTAAAACTAAAACATTCTTTGCAGGTGAAGATTCCGAAGAAACAGTATACATTATTCCAGACGTAAGTCTTGATCGTGCTACCGCAATAATTAAGGTATTCGATAGTTCTACATCAAGTGACTTCACAACATATATTAATCTGGAAACCGCAAACAACATTACTGCCACAACACCTGCATATATTCTTAAAGAAGCACCAAACGGATACTACGAATTGACTTTCGGTAATGGATCTACATTGGGTGCGGTACCAAAAGCAGGGGCAAAGATTACAGTTGAATATCTATCAGTAGATGGAGAAAATGCCAACGGTGCAAGACTGTTCGAACCACTTGCCACAGTAGAAGTTACTGAACCACCTTCTGGTATCGGTCTTGAACAACTACCTCTTATCTCTACAGTAAATAGATCTGTTGGTGGTGCTCAAAAAGAAACACTTGATTCTATTCGAAGAAACTCTCCTTTCCGTTATGCATCACAGAACAGGATGGTAACTCATTCTGATTACTCTTCATTAATTCTACGTAGTTATGGTAGTTACATTAATGATATTATTGCATGGGGTGGGGAAGACAATGTCGTACCAGAATATGGAATGGCATTCCTATCAGTAGATTTTAAAAATGATATCAATGCTACTCTTCGTAATACTATAAAAGATAATATTAGAGTATTAGTTGATCAGTTATCAATCGCATCATTTGGTCTTAAATTTGCGGATCCAATTATAACGTTCCTTGAGACAAACGTATTCTTCCAGTATAACCCAGACTACACTAACTTAGCAATCAACACTTTGCAGGAAAACGTAAAGACTGTTGTGGCAAACTACTACAGTACAAATATAGGTAAGTTTGGTCAAGCATATCGTAGATCTTCTATGTTAGCATTAGTGGATGATGTGAGTCCTGCTATCTTATCGTCTCGTGTAGACACTAAGATGCAACAAGTATTTACTCCATCTGGTGGTGTAGAGCAAGACTTTACATTCAGTTTCCCTGTACCTATTGCGGTAGCAGATGATATCAATACTGTTGTGAATACATCCACATTCTTATTTTTACCAGAATATGACCCAATACTTAATCCAACTCCAACTGTTAAGACATGTAGATTAGAAAACAAACTATCGACCAATACCTTACAAGTTATTGAGAGTGCTACTGGTGGTATTATTAAAGATAATGCAGGATCGTTTAATGCGGCCGCAGGAACAGTATCATTAACAGGGTTTAAAGCAAACAGCAACGATGCAATTAAGTTGAGTGTATCAGCGGCAAACGCAAGTGCCATTGTGCCTACACGTGAGTATATTCTTAAATCGGATAACACACGTCTAAGTGCGAAAGGTATTCGTACAACTGCATCGAACTAAGAGTAGTATATGACCACACACACAGTTTTTGATAAGACGTTACGGGATACACAAAGACGTGACGTAAATTTGCGAGAACCGCAAATCGAATCTGTATTGCCAGAACATTATCTTAGTGATTATCCTAAGTTTGTAACTTTCTTAAAGAAGTATTATGACTTCGAAAGTAGGCAAGAGTCTCTTACAACATTCTTAGATAATATTTTTGATACAAGGGATGTTACATCTACAGATTTAAAACTACTCGAATACTTCGAAGACGAATACCTATTAGGTCAAAACTACTTCCAAGGGTTTACTGATAAAAGAACAGCAGTAAAATATTCAAGTTATCTGTATCGTGCAAAAGGGACAAGGTACTCTATACGACAGTTCTTTAAGACGTTTTTTGATATTGAACCAGATGTGGTTTATACGAAACAATATATATTCACGTTGAATGAATCTAAACTTGGTGCACAATCAGCAAGGTATCTGACAGACAACAAACTATATCAAACGTTTGCTGTTGAGATTAGATCCGAACTATCGGTAGAGCAGTGGAGAGATGCATATAAGTTAATGGCACACCCCGCAGGTATGTACCTCGGTGGTCTTACTCAGATAGTGGGTAATGCCAGTTTAGATCAGTTACAGTATGATCCAGGCGTAGCAATCAAACCACCAATCGTATTGGAAGGTGAAGGTCTATTTGATCCTTTAGCATTCGAGCAGAACACCGCACTATTCGATTTTGATTTAAGTGCACGTCTCGGAGAAGATTCAGCAGGAGGCAGAACATTGCTATTTAGAACAAACATGGGTAACGCAGCGGATGCAATCGACAAAGGTGGTAATGACCTTAATGACGTACAGGATCTTACAGTCGAGAACCTCGATAACTTGTACTCAAGTTTGGGTGAATACCTCACACCAGATTCTCCAACGTTGGATGATGATAGTGATGGTAGCACAACATTCTCTGGATTTGATATATCCAGTACAGAAACCATTGACCAAGAGCAGTTCACTTGGAACATGCGTACTGATAGGGTAGACGGAGACAACAACCAATTGCTTGACTCAGACGGTAATGCAAGACAAGTTGGTGATTCAGACTCAGAAATAAGTCTAAGAGAAGCAATAAATAGAAACTTATAGTATAAATAGATGTAACAATCTTTAGGTAAAAGAGATGACAAGACAAGTATTAAATAGAGGAACAGTCGCAAACGATGGTACGGGAGATACTCTTCGTACTACTGCGTTAAAAATTGAGCAAAACTTTGCAGAGATCTACAACAAATTAGGAGATGGTTCATCTCTTATGCCTTTGATCGAATTCGATTCAAGTGGTATGATATTTGATGGAGCAACTGCGAATGCTCATAAGACAACACTGCGTGTGACTAACCCCACAGGGACTCGTACAGTAACTATTCCAGATCACACTGGTATTATTACTATGGACACTAACACTCAGACTCTTACGAATAAGACTTTGACCAGTCCAGTATTGACAACTCCTCAAATCAATGACACAAGTGCAAACAATCAATATGTGTTTGCTGTGAGTGAATTGACTGCCGACCGTATTGTAACTCTACCTTTGTTAACAGGGAATGATGAAATAACGTTTAATGGTCATACTCAGACATTATCTAATAAGACACTACAATCACCGCAGATCAACTCTCCTAAGATTGGTAGTGGTATTCTTGACAGTGCACAGAACGAACTGATTCACTTTAGAGATTCTGCGTCTGCTGTTAACCATGTTACAATTGCAAATGCCTCATCTAATCTCCCTGCTATTGTACAAGCAGAGGGACAGTCTAACGCATCCTTATCACTACGTTCTACAGGAACTGGTGCAGTTAAATTAGACGGTAAGGTAGCATTGAAGACACATGCTATTACTTCAACTGGTGGATCAACGAACTCATCATACGTGGTGACTAAGTTCACATCTGGTACTAACGGTACACACACATTAACAAGTGGTACTAATGGACTTCAAGGTGAAATTCACTATCTGGTAAACACAGGTACTGCACAACAAACAATTAATGAATCAAACAGCAACCTTGCAACATATGCAAATATTGTTATGCCTTCAAATACATCATGCTCCCTAATATGGATGGGTGATAAATGGGTGGTAGTTAGCAATGTTGGTTGCACTCTAAATACATAGGAATAGAAAATGCCAGTAATAACAGACCAATTTAAAAAACAAGTTCTTGATGATATTCTTCAAGACTTCAATGACTCTGCCAGTAATAGGTATTATGCAGGAATTGGACGTTCCGAAGATTGGAACGCATCTGACGTTGCTACTGTTCCTACGAATAATACCCGTGAAGCACGTCTTGCACGTGGATCACTTCAGTCACTTAAACTGATTCAAGACGCATCATACGTATTACCACGTAGAAGTTGGGTTGCTAACTTAATCTATGATGCATACGATGATGCAGATGTTGGATTCCCAGAGAACCCCTTCTATGCTATTAACTCTAATAACGAGATCTATATTGTATTAGAGCAAGGTAAGAAGACAGATGGTACTTCTGAACTATCAACAATTCAACCTACAGGTAATACTAATGGTACTCCATTCCGTACTTCGGATGGTTACACTTGGAAGTTTATGTACTCAATTGGTGCGTTACGTGCTGATAAGTTCCTATCTTCTGCGTTCATGCCAGTAACATTTGTTACAGCAGTTGACTCAGACTCACCTGCCGAAGATCTTCAGCAAAACATTGTACAGAACAATGCAGTCAAAGGACAAATTTTAGGTTATAAAATAACCAACGGTGGATCTGGATATACTTCAAACCCAGATGTTACTATTGTCGGTAATGGTTCAAATGCTACTGCCTTTGCGGTACGTGCAGGTGAGACTATTGTTGACATCAAAGTAAAAGCAGATAGTGCAGGTAACGGAAGTGCATCATATTACGGAAACGGATATGACTATGCTAACGTAGTTATTAGTGGTGGGGGTGGTGACTCATGTACTGCTCGTGCTATTATCGGACAACCAAATGGTATGGGATCAGACCCAGTTGTTGACTTGAAGTCACAAGGTATGATGTTTAATACCAAACCAACATATAACGAAGGTGGAGACTTTATCACAGGTGATAATATCTTCCGTCAAGTATTACTAATGAGAAACCCAAAGGTTGATAGTGCGACAGGCACATTGCTTACATCTACTACTGGGTTTGCACTAAATAAGATTGTAACATCTGAAACAAACTTTGTCAAGTCCGTTGTACAAAAAAGTAAAGTACAAGGGGCAGTATCTGGTGCAGTCGCAATAATCGATGATGTTGCGGATTCTGGTAATGGTCTTTGGTATCACCAGACTGAAGAAACTGGGTTTACTAACTTTGATTCTGGTGAACAGGTATCAATAGTAGGCAACAGTAGTATTGTAGGAACAGTAACCAAGTTACTTGGTGGAGAGTTCAATCCATATACTGGAGATTTAGTATACATAGATAATAGATCCTCAGTAACAAGATCGAACGACCAGATTGAAGACTTGAAAATAGTAATTACCATTTAGGAATAGGAAATGCCAAACACTTTTACAGAACAAACATTACGTTCAACTTACAAGGATGATTATCACGATAGTGATAACTATCATCGTATTCTGTTTAACGCAGGTCGTGCGTTACAAGCACGTGAACTTACACAGATGCAGACTATTATTCAGTCTGAGATTACTCGTTTTGCTAATAATGTTTATGGCAAAGATGGTGTTGCGGTTGTTCAAGGTGGATTGTCGGTCAACGATGCTCATCCATACATTAAAATATCTAATGATCAGAACAACTCATTCACAGATGTATCGGCACTTAAAGGTCAAATCCTAACTGGATCCGTAACTTCAATAAAAGTACGAGTTCTTGAGGCAATAGCGGCAACTGGATCAGATCCAGACACAATCTATGTCCAGTACTTAGACAATCCTACAACAGTTGCCAGTACAACAGTACAGGAATCTACACCTACTGTAGTTTCTAACGAAATTCTAAGTAACGGATCTAACGTAAACCTTACTGTATCTAATATTTCTACTAATATTGGATTTGGTTCTAAGGTCGAAGTAGGTCAATCAGAGTTTTACATTAATGGTCACTTTGTTTATGTGCCACAACAACAACTATTTTTAAGCAAATATGGCACTGGTGAAACAGTTGATATTGGTTTTAAAGTTGTTCAAGATATTGTTACTGTATCGGATACAGATGCATTATATGATAACCAAAATACGACACCTAACAGAGCATCGCCTGGTGCAGATAGATTGCGTATTCGTTTGATACTTGCGTCTCGTGATGATGTTAATATTGGTGACACTTTCGTATTCTATGGTCGAATCATTGACGGTAAAGAATACATCTCTACTAAAACAGAGTCTCAAAACTTTGACTATGTAAACAAACGTATCAAAGAAATTAACGGTGACTTCATTAAACAGTACTGGAAACTACGAGTTCGTCCAGACGGTGAAAGTATTGCCAACAATTTTATACTTAATGTGGATCCTGGCGTAGCATACTTAGATGGTAAACGTATTGCCACCAACATCCCACAACAAATTTTATTGCCTCGTGCTACTGATACTATTACAAGAGACGATGAGCAAGTAGGTATTACCTACGGAAACTATTACCACTTTGATAGTGGTGTTGGTATGCTTAACATCGAAACAGCAGAACCAGTAACTTTGCATACTGGATATGGTGGTACTGGTACCAATATAGGTACAGCAAACGTTCGTGCAATCACAGAAGGTAGCACACAAACACTTGCAGGTGGACAACAATATCAACGTGTTCCATCGTACAAAGCACATTTATTTAATGTTAAACTAACTAATTTAGATTTTAGTTTGGCAGATGCATTATCTGTTAAATCTTCAACAGATGCTCACTTGGTTAACCTTGTTCCTCGTATTGGAAACAAGGGTACTTTACTTGTAGATCAAAGAGAGGATGCACTAATATTTGATACTCCGTTGCCTCGACCAAAAGGTTTCGCACAGGAGTTACCTGCTCGTCCCGCAACAATTACATTAATGCAGAAGTTTAACTTTACTGCATCTGGAACGACTCACGAAATAACACTTGGTGATGCAGGTGAATCATTTGTAAACCAAACAGATATATTGATTGCACAGGGTGATGGAGCATCATCCTTTATGAAATCTGGTGTATCTACTGTTATCGGTGGTACAGGTAATAAGAAAATTACTTGTAGTGGATTGACAAGTGGTAAGTCATACGAAGTAATTGGACAGGTTAAGAAAACTAATTCTTCGGTAAAGACTAAAGAACTTACAGATGCTGTTGTTACCGCACAACTGGATTCAGATGGATACGGTATTCAATACATAGATCTGGGTAAATCAGATGTTTATAGTGTTGATCGTATACGTAATGCTGATAGTGATGGTTATGATTTATTTCCATACTTTGTATTTCAACCTAACAATGAACCATCTCATCAATCAGACTCTAAGTTGATATACACTGGTGGTGGTTTAACCAGTGCGACTCAAAATGTATTTGTTAGAATGAAGTATTTTGCTCCAAGTTCTAATGGAGAATTCTTTGCAGTCAACTCCTATGATGGTCAGTTAGATTACTTAGACATTCCCGCACAAGCACTTCCAGATGGAGGTAAAGTATCTTTAAGAGACGTTATCGATTTACGTCCTTCAACCAATGGTTCGGGAGTATTTACATCTGTACCTGCATTGCCTATTCCATCTGATACTATTACTGCGGATGCAGAATACTACTTACCACGTAATGATAAATTGGTTATATCCAAGAACAGTGAATTACGATTGGTAAAAGGATCCTCTTCTTTAAATCCTAAGTTCCCAGAAGTTCCAGAAGATTGTATGGATCTATACAATATCCGTATGAATCCTAATACTCTTCATACTCAAGATATGAAATCAACATTGATTCCTCGCAAGGGTTATACTATGCAGGATATCAATAAGTTAGAAGAGAAGATCGATAAACTACAAGAGATGACTTCATTGTCACTACTTGAGTTGAATACTAAAATCGGATCAGTTCTTGACTCAGCAGGTAATGACCGTGCTAAGTCTGGTTTCTTTGTAGATAACTTTGCTAACCATGCACATACGCATACACGTAGTAAAGAAGGTGCTAAGTCTGCAATCGATAAGGTTGCTAAGATGCTACGTCCACGTGCACCAGAAGAAGAGTCTTCATTATTCTATGACTCTGACGTAACTGGTAATCTCCGTGTACAATTACATGGTGATATGATGATGCTTGATCATACGGAAGTACCGTATGATGCACAGGAACTTGCTTCAAGCACAGAAAACCTTCTACCATTCCACGTACCATTTACTATTGGTAGATTAACAATTTCTCCAGAAACTGACACTTGGAAAGAAACCCAAAAAGTTGGTGAGAGTGTTGTAGGTAATTCAACAGAGTTTGATTTACGTGAAGCACTTAACTGGAATAACTCGAATAACGCTTGGTTTGGGGTTGATCCTGCATCGTTGGATGTGGGTGAAACTGCCAAATCATTTGTTTCGGGAACCTCAACTACAGTAGTCCAAAATACTCAAGACCCCGTACTCGTTGGTACATCAACCCAAGAAGAATTGGGAGAGTGGGTCAAGACAGGTACTGTTACTAATAATACCACTCTATCTACAGAAACTGTAGAAGTTAACAGAGAACGACAAGAAGAAGTATCCAGATCTGCTATCGATGCACAATGGCAAAGAGCAAACTGGGCAACTGGTATCGGTTCCAACTTCATTGGTGGTGGTAGCATATGGGCAGGTGGTAACTTTGGACTTGCAGGATCTGGTGGGGGAACTTTCCGAAACCAAGGTTGGAGAGGACTTGGAATACGACTTGGTGAGAATGTAACTACTGATAACTGGGATACAGTTACAACAGAAACTCGTTCAAAGATTCGTAGTACAAATACATCAACATTCGAAACTACTAAGACTATTACTGAAGAGAATAGATTCGAACAAACTACAGAAACTACCACGACAACTTCAACTTCCAATACAGTAAACCGTGTTGCAAGTGAATCAAGTATTCGTGATATCGTAGGTAAGAGAGTTATCGATGTATCAGTAATACCATTCATGCGTTCAGTAGAGATTAGATTCAAAGCAGAAGGATTGCGACCAAATACACAATACTTCCCATTCTTTGATAATACTAATGTGTCTCAGTTCTGTAGAACAGAATCATCATTTAAGTTCTCTAACCGTAGACGTTGGTTGAACACTCGTTTGGGTGGTGGTATTAAAGACAACCACTTTATTTTTAAAACAAGTCAAGTCCATAACAAAGGAAAGACCAATCTCACATCTGATGCAGAGGGTACTGTAATAGGTTCGTTCGTTGTACCAAACAATGCTTCTATGAGATTCCATACTGGTAAACGTGAGTTTATGCTAATTGATGTCAACACTGCTAATGAAGATGGTGCGATGTCATTTGCTAAGACTCTCTTCCAATCAGCAGGTACTCTTGAGAAGTTCGAACATAATATCCACGTAACTCGTACATTAAAGATAACTGGTACTTCGGATGTGTCTGTAGAACAAAACACTACAGCAGATAGTACTGTATGGACAGATACTGTTGTGACAACTGAACCTGCTACAGACATTAAGTCAAGCAGTACGGTAACAGCAGTTACAGGTAATAGGGAAACAACAAGAGAGAACGAAACAACAACAACTGAATTTGTTCCTCGTCCACGTATTACACCTGTTCCACCTGCTACTACACCAACTGTACCACCAGCGGCAACAAGACGAACTACTCCAACATTGGTTCGTATGCCAGTCCAAGAGTTAAGGGGTAGAGGACGTAGACGTGGACGTAGATTTAGAGATCCAATTGCTCAGACTTTCCAAGTATTAGAAGCAGGTGGATTGTTTATAACATCTATGGAAGTTTACTTTGCCACTAAGTCAAATACTGCTCCAGTATTCTGTGAGTTAAGACCTACAGTAAATGGTGTGCCACACTCAGATGTTATTTTAGCAAGTAAAAAGTTATCTCCCGCACAGGTTACTACAGTAACTACTGGGTCTAATAACAAAGCAATGTTGTCACAGTCAACTAAGTTTGTTTTCGACACACCAGTATTCTGTCCTGTAGGAGACTATGCATTAGTATTAGTTCCTGGCGATAACTCTCCAGACTATAATGCATATGCCGCTAAAGTAGGTGAGTTCCAATTAGGATCCCAAGAAGCACGTGTAACACAACAAGCAACATTGGGTGCATTCTTTAAGTCTCAGAATGGTAAGACTTGGGAACCTGCATCTGGTTCAGACTTAACATATAAAGTTAACGTTGCTAACTTCGTTTCTTCGGGTAATATCATTCTTCAGAATGCTAACGTAGATCCAGAAGCACTAAGTAGAGATCCATTAGTCGTAGACTCTGGTTCTAACACTGTAAGGGTAGCATTTGCTAATCACGGTCTGCGTACTGGTGATAAGACAATCATTCGTGGTATTGACTCGGCAACAAGTTTCGGAAACGGACTGACAGGTGCTCACGTTAATGGTCTAAGAACTGTTGTTGCTTACGATAACTCTGGATACACATATACCGCTGGTGCTTCGGCAACCTCTCGTATGTGGTTTGGTGGTTCATCTGTAACATCATCACAAAACTTAAACTTTGAAGTATTACGTCCAAGTATTGATATTACACAACCTTCTCAGACTAACGTAACATTGTCTATGAAGACTACTTCACAGCAATCACTTGCAGGTGATCAAACAAGATTTAGTAAAGAATCTAAGTTCCAGATAGTTGAGAACGAAAAGAATATTTACTATAGCACACCACGTGCAGTCTATAATAGACCAACAGAGAATCTTTCTACCGCAGGTAAAATGAATGGTGCAAGATCTCTTGAGATGCAGGTAACATTAAAATCCACTTCACCGTACTTGTCACCTATTGTTGACCTCGAACGTGCTAAAGTGATGACAATGCATAACTTGATTTCAAAGCAAGACTCCTCTGCCACACAAGGGTTTAATGTACCATTAACGTACATTAGTGAAACTCACCCGATGTTCGGTAGTGAATCTGCGAAGCATGTAACTAAGATAACTACACTAACGGAAGAAGCAGTTGGTCTAAAAATATTAGTCGCTGCTAACCGTCCACCAGAATCAGACTTCCAAGTATATTGGAGATGTGGTGATGCAGGTGTCAATCTTGAACAGAACTTGTGGACACTGGTAAATCCAGAGAATACTCTACCACCAGATACTAACAAAAACACTTTCCGTGAGTATCGATACTTGGTAGGTGGTGAAGGTGGTGCATTACCCCCATTCACTAAGTTCCAAACTAAGATAGTTATGCGTAGTACTAACTCGGCACAAGTACCAACGTTCCGTGACTTACGAGTAATAGCATTGGCAGTGTAATATGAGTGATTTAGTGCAGGTAAAAGATGAACCAGATTTTGCGAGAGATCCAGAATCTGGTGCCATTATAAATATAAATAGAAGTGCAATACAAAGAGCACGAGAGCAAAAGCAGGTACGACTGCGAAAACAAGCAGAAGATAAACAATTGAGAGCAGAAGTAGATTCATTAAAGACCGATATAAATGATATCAAAACAATGCTCTCCGCAATAGTAGAGAAATTATAAATGGCACGTCCGTATACATTACTAACAGACTCCTTCAAAATATTAAGAGACAATCTCAATACTGTTTCTTATAATGTCGGTGATCCAGTTAACTTGCTTACCCATGGTGACAGTGATGTCGTTATGGCAATTAATGAGATAGAACGGGTCTTCGATGCTTCGGCAGGTGAGATTTTATATCCTACTGGTAATTCTTTACAGGGGGAGACTCAGACTCGACTATTGCTAAGTACTGCACAAAACAGTGGTACGGACATTACACTGAATGCAGGATTAGATATTAATCTTGATGCAGTGGGTGATATCAATCTCGATGCAGGTGGAGCAAACATCAACTTCCTTGATGACTCTGTCGCACGATTCAATTTCACATTAGGTGCCACTAACGTATTAGATGTTACTGGTGTCCTTGATCTTAACATTTCAAGTAACCTTGATGCAGACATTGCAGGTAACTCTACACTTACAACTACTGGATCTCAAACACAAGAGGGTACATCCCTTAACTTAGATTTCTCTGGTGACATTACACTGGACGCAGATGGTAACGATATCATCTTTAAAAACGGTGCAGGTAATGACACCGTAACTCATACACTTGCAAATGATGCAACATATAAGGTTACAGTACCTAATAATTATACCTTAGATGTAGATGGTGATATAATATTAGATGCCGATTCCGATGCAAATATCATTTTCAAAGATGCAGGTAATACCGAATATACCTTTGCTACAGATGGTACTATCTCCCGTAGTGCTTCTTTACAAATAGACGTTACTGGTGACATTACATTAGATGCAGACGGTAACGAGATCCTATTTAAGAATGGTACAGGTGGAGACACTGTCACGCATACACTTGCAAACAATGCACAATACACTATTGCCACACCCGCAGATTATGTCATTGATGTAACAGGGGATTTAAAAATAGATGTTGACGGTGATAACATTGAACTTGCTCACGCAGGTACAGATCGTCACGTACACACTCTGGGTGATACCAACACTATCGTAACAACTGGTAACTTAACACAGACAGTTGCAGGAAATAAGTCAGATAGTGCATCTGGTACATACCATATTGGTGCCACTGGTAATGCAGATATCACCACAATGGGAACGTTCGAAACTACATCTGATTCACAGACACACGGTGTTACAGGTAATTACGACTTAAATGTGAGTGGTAATATATCTGATTCTGCTAATGGAACATATCACATAGGTGCATCTGGTAATGCAGATATCACCACAATGGGAACGTTCCAAACTACATCTGATTCACAAACGCATAACGTAACTGGTGATTTCACAGTAGATGCCTCTGGTGATATTAATCTTGATGCAGGTGGTGATAATATCCGTCTGAAAGATGGTGGATCCACTCGACAAACATATACATTAGGTTCCACAACAACTATTGCAACGCCTGGTGCCCTAACTCAAACATCTGGTGCCAGAACTTACGCTGTCACAGGTAATCAATCCGATAGTGCAAGTGGCACACGTGATATAAGTGCAACAGACGGTATTAATATTGATACCACTGGCCCTATGACACTCACTGCTACTGGTGCACAGAACCTCGTATCTGGTGGTAACTGGAAGGCAACTGTAACAGGTACTGCAACAATTGATGCATCCACGGACATCATCCTTGATGCAGATGACAATGACATCATACTCAAACATGCAGGTACGCAGTGGGGTAAGTTAAGAGATAGTGGAACAAATGTCACATTATACTCTGGTACAACTAAAGCAGTATCATGGACAGGTGCTAAACAAACAGCACATGGCAACTTACATGTTCTTGGTAACACAGATCTTGATGGTACTCTAAACGTAGATGGTGCTACAGACTTAAATGGTCATGTTGACTTAGGTAATGCTACCTCAGATAACATCTCTATCATTGGTAGAGTTGATACTAACATTATACCAGATGCAGACGATACTTACAACTTAGGTTCTGGTACACTTCAATGGAAACATGCATTCTTCGATGGTACTGTAACTACAGATGACCTCGTTGCAGATAGTGCAGACATTGGTAACTTCAACATTATTGCTAATACAATCAGTAATTCAAATGCAGTATCATTGACAACTGGTGCATTAACTGCTACAGTAACTGGTAATGCATTAATAGATGCTTCGGGTGACATTACTCTTGATGCAGGTGGTGATAATATCTACCTCAAAGATAGTGGAACTACTCGTCAAACATATACTCTGGGTGATACCACTACTATTGCGACAACTGGTAACCTAACAACAACAACTGCAACTAATAGATCAGATAGTGCAGGTGGAACATACCATATTGGATCCAAAGGAAACATGGATCTTACTTCAATGGGAACATTGAATCTTGTATCCGATAACTTTACTGCAACCGTAAACGGTAATGCATTAATAGATGCTTCGGGGGATATCACCTTAGACGCACTCGGCAAAGATGTTATCCTAAAAGATGGTGCTAATCAACGTATTAAGCACACTTTAGGTGCAACAAACACAACCGCAGTTACAGGGGATTATAACACAACAGCAAGTGACAGATCAGATAGTGCATCTGGAACATACCATGTTGGTGCAACAGGTAACTATGATATCGATACAAGAGGTACATTTGATATTGTATCTGGTGGAGATCTTACTGCAACCGTAACAGGTGATGCGGTAGTAGATGCTTCTGGAGATATCACTCTTGATGTAGATGGAGATGACATTGTCTTTGCTCAAGCAGGTACTACTAAGATTACATATAACCTTGGTACTAACCAAGAGATTGATGTAGCAGGATCCTTGACATACGATGTCGCAGGTGATATAATACTTGATGCCAATGGTGGTGATGTATATCTAAAAGACAATGGTGTTCAGTTTGGTCGATTCCAGAACAGTGGCAATCACTTAGATATATACTCTGGTGCAAATCTTGCAGTTGAAATTGATGCAGGTAAAGTTGAGATTCATGGTAGACCATTATTTACAGATTCAGATCTATCAACAGTTGCACAGGATGTTGCAGGTGGTATTAATGAACTACATGCTCAGTTAGATTCTGCCGTATCGCAGATCGATGTGAATGAAGGTAGAATCACTGGTAATGATACGGATATTGCCGAATTAAGTACAAGAGTTGGAGCACTTACAAGTCTTGATAGTGCCACAGACGGAAATTTCTTCACCACTTCAAGTATAAATAATGATAGTATAGTAAACGCAATAAACGAATTGGCAAGAAGGACTGTCTTAATCTATGATGAGAACGGTACCCTTCTAAATTAATAGGAAGTATAATGTCGAATAATAAGGCATTACCGTTAAAGTTAAAAGACAGTGATGGTAATCTCCAACAGATAAATGCAAGTGATAAAAATTATATTGCATATCTTGCAGGTATACATACTGCCCAAGCGGACAGTTCGGATGTAGGACTGCTTACGACTACTGCTTCTGGCAATCGATTAATAGGCACACTTGAAGACACATACTATCCAGAACCTGTAGGCACTCACCCTTATAATGCCTCTTCAGTTGTTGCCACATCAACAAACCTATATCAGATAAATGGAACTGCTTCATTAGCAGATTCTGACGTACGTAAACCAATTGCACATTATGACGCAAACATATATGAGCAGAATGATACAGATGTAAATTCATTTGTAGATGAAATCAATGGACGTATTGCAACATCTGATTATGCAGGATCTTTAAAACTTTCTGCTACTGCACCAAGTGGTGATTATACTATTTTAGTTCCAAGTATTCTTACAGATCAACGTGCTGATTCTTCTGGTAATCCATATACTGTAAATGACTATTCTATCTGGAGAAGGACTAATATGTCTGCTCCAACTAATATCCTTAATGATGTTGGTGGTATATCATCTATCATGGGTATTAAGAGGTCTTCTGGTGCAACTGGAACATATCAAGGTGTCGAGAAATTAACAGACAGACAGATTACACAATCTATTGGTCAACGTGCTAAGACAAGACGTGCCATTCAAGGTAATGTTGGATCATACGATTTAAGAACATCTTCGCAGGGAGCACCAACTGCATCTGGTCAGACTTGGACTGCAAAGGGATCCGCAACAAACACTATTCGACTCGTTGACGAAGTACCTTATACTCGTAGTAGAGTATCAGCATATGCACGTACAAGGGTAAGTAATTATTCTCAAGCATATAACAGAACACGTAGTTCTAACTATGCAGGAAACTTCACTGGTAACTACGCTCGTGACTTTGTCGGTAACTATAATAGACAGTTTGTCGGTAACTATACTGGTGACTTTCTCGGTAACTATACACGTAACTTTGCGGGTAACTATGTACGTGAATACGTAGGAGAATATGTAGGTAACTATGTAGGTGATTATTCCAGAAACTTCACTGGTAATTACACTCGTGGGTTCGTAGGTAACTACAACAGAACATTTGTAGGTAACTATTCACGCATATTCGCAGGGGAATATACAAGAGAAAGGGACGAAGCATTCTCTCGTACCCGTATCGAAAATTATTCACGTGGATTCCTTGGAGAATATGCACGTGCCTTTGTAGGTAACTATGCAGGTAACTATATTGGGGAATACACAAGAATTTCTGTAAGAACTCGTTATAGTAATTACACTCGTACATCCACAAGAACCAGAGTTTCTTTTTATACTCGACTACGTATTCAAATAAGAAGTTCTAATTATACTAATATATTCACAAGAAATTATACTCGAACAAGTACTCAAAGTTTTCAAGGTAACTATTCAGGTGCTCAAGGCACTGGTGCATCAACATTTAGTAATGCAACTAAGTTTGTTGGTAATTATTCTCGTCAGTTTTTCCGTGACTTTACTCGTACCTCTACGAGAAATTATGAGCGCACTCGTTCCGAAAGTTATTTAGGTAACTTTACCTCAGATTATACAGGCAATTACGTTGGTGCTCAAGGAACAGGTGCTTCGGTAGTAAGTGGTGAAAATGTTTTTGTTGGTAATTACTCAAGAAATTTTCTGGGTAATTACATTGGTGCTCAAGGAACAGGTGCTTCGGTAGTAAGTGGTGAAAATGTTTTTGTTGGTAACTATACACGTAATAGAGTATCATCATATTACAGAAACTATACTATAACTCGTAACTCGAATTATACGGGTAACTTCCTAAGAGAATATTCTCTATGGTATACTCGAACTTATGCATCAAACTACACAGGAAACTATACAACTGGTTATACAAGAACTAACAATATTGCGTCAGCAAGAATGGACAGTCTCCAGTTCTTTACCAATACTCAAGATACTCTTGTTCGAGAGTCCTCGTATGCTACTACATATTTCAGAGTAACAAGTACACGTTTCAGCACCTCGGCAAGAACTGAGCAATATAATATTCAACATTATGTGCGTGGTGGAAGGTCTTCCGCCTATTCCCGTGGCACTATCAAGAACTCCACTGGTGCTTATATTGGTATGAGTGAGATGGGTGGGTTATACACAGGGCCTGGATTTGCAAGATTTCACCAGAAATTAGGGGAACTTCGATTCTTTGGTGGCCCAACTAACTATGCAGGTGACTACATAGGTAACTTCATCCAAGCATTTACTCGTTTCTTCGCTGGTCAAGCATATCATCGTCAATACACGCTGGGTGCTTTTGGAAGATATAGAACAGCAATATCCACTAACTCATTTACAAGAACTTCCAGTGGTAACCCCGCATATCCATACAACAGAACAATAGTTGATACCTATATTGGTAACTATGCACGTGACTATACAAGAACAAGTAATCGCAATTACCTAAGAAACTCTACACAAGAGTACACAAGAACAAGTCAACGGGTAACAAGTACACGTACAAGGATATCAACATTCCTTGGTAACTACAGTAGAGACTTCATTGGTGAGTATGCACGTGGTTATTCTCGTAACTATACACGTGAAAGGGTATCAGCATATGTACGTACACGAAACAGTTCGTATACTGGTAACTATGCAGGTGCTCAAGGCACAGGTGCATCAATAGTTGCAGGGGAAGGTGTTTTTGTTGGTGACTTTACAAGAAACTTTCAAGGTAACTACTTAGGTAACTATTTTAGAAACTTCGCAGGTAACTTCATTGGTGATTATACCCGTGAGTTTGGAGGTAACTTCCTTGGTGATTACACACGTACATCAACACGTACACGCATACCGACTCGTTATAGTTCATATGCTCGTACTCGTGTATCTAATTACGCACGACCATTTGTGGGTAATTACACTGGTGACTTTGTTGGGGACTATGTGAGAAACCGTTCTTCTTCATACATCCAGAATCGTGTAAGTTCTTATAGTAGAACTCGTGTATCAGCATACACCAGATCAAGGACATCTGCATACTCTCAAGCATACTCTGATACATATACTGGTGCCTACTCAAGAAACTTTAACCGCACAAGAGTATCTGCATATACAACAGAAAGGGATGAAGCATTCTCTCGCACAAGAAATAGTGCATATTCACGTACCAGAAGTAGTGCATATGCTCGTACTTCTACTCGAACAAGTACAAGAGATTTTGGAGGAAACTATACAGGTGACTACACAAGATCTTTTGCGGGTGATTATGCACGTACGTTTGTGGGCAACTATATAGGACAAACTATTGGTAACACAGTATTTAACGTAGAGACTTATACACTATATGTAAGGACTGCTTAGATTCTGCCCGTCAAAAACTTATAAATAGAGATAAGTTTTTATTAAATCTATTATAAGAGAAGTGAATTTGTGGCAACGAAATCTAATATACCGCTAAAGTTAGAAGGCACCAACGGTGATCTGAAGGAGATGTCTCCTACAGAAGAGAATTATCTGGCGTATCAAGCAGGTTTACATTTAAAAGATGCAGGTGTTAGTGCCGCCGGTGTTTTAAAAGCAGGTGACAATGGTGGTACCCTCATTGGAACCTTCGTTGATACTTACTATAATGAAGCAGATGGTACTCACCCAGTAACAGCAATCACATCTGGTCAAACCTCATATAACCTTCGTCAAGTAAGAAACGGAGCGGCATCTACGGATGGTGTTCATTATCGTAGACCCATAGGATTTCACAATGGTGATTTCTATGAGATGAATGATAGTGACATGGGTACATTATCAAATCGTCTATTATCTCGTATCGAAACATCTGAATATCCAGGCGCATATCGCATGGGTACATCTGCTCCAAGTGCAGACTGGGCAGAGCATACCGCAAACATTTTCACAGATACTTTAGGTAACGGTACATCTACTGTTACTAATCTATATGAAAGACAGACAATGACTGCACCTACTACGGTGAATCCCGTATCTTTGAATGGTTTAGGTGTTGACAGTGCAGGGGCATTCTCTGGTATTACTGAAATGGGTGCAGGACAGATCAAGTACACATTGGGTCAACATGTTAAAACCCAACGTGCTATCGGTGGTAACATAGGATCTTACCAGTTGAGATCTGCTACTCAAGGTAGTCCAACAGATGCAGGTACTTGGTCTGCACGTGGTACTGCCACCAACACAAAAAGAACAACTTCTGAAGTTGCGTACACACGTACACGCAGTTCATCATTTAGTCGTACCTCTTCAAGAGCATATACTCGTGATAGATCTTCTGCCTTTTCACGCAATAGTATACAAACATTTAGTAGAACACGTAGTTCGAACTATGTTGTTATTAGAACAAGTGCATACAATAGAACTCGTATATCCAACTACTCAAGAAATCGTTTACAAACATTTACTGGTGATTTCGCAGGAGATTATGTAGGTAACTACAGTAGAGACTTTGTTGGTGAATACACTCGTGGGTTCGCAGGTGAGTATGGTGGTGACTTCATTGGTGAGTACACACGTGATAGAGTATCAGCATATACCCGTACATCAACAAGGGACTTTGCAGGAGATTACTTAGGTGATTATGCGAGGACTCGTATATCAACATACACTCGTAATTCTTTACGTACCCGTAACTCTTCTTATGGTGGAGATTATGTAGGTAATTATACTCGTACTCGTGTATCAGCATATACCAGAACATCAACAAGAGATTTCGCAGGAGACTACACTGGAGACTATGCACGTACTCGTGTGTCGGCATATACTCGTGATTCTCTTCGTACTCGTGTGTCGGCATATGCAGGTGACTATGTTGGTAACTACACAAGAACTCGTATATCAAATTATACCAGATTATCTACACGTACGTCAACAAGAGATTTTGCGGGTGATTACGTAGGTGATTACACACGTGATAGAGTATCAGCATATACCAGATTGTCTGCAAGAACAAGTACAAGAGATTTCGCAGGGGATTATATTGGGGATTATGCTCGTACTCGTATTAGTACATACTCACGTAATTCGACACGTACTCGTATATCAACATATGCCAGAACACGTATCAGCACATATACCACAAACTTCGCAGGTAATTATGTTGGTGACTTTGTAGGTAACTATAGTCGTACTCGTATCAGTACATACTCACGTAACAGAGGCAGTGCATACTCTCGTATATCGACACGTACACGAAACAGTTCATATACACGTGATCAAGTTTTAGCATATGTAGGAGATTATATTGGTGACTATGTTCGTACAAGGGTAAGTGCATATTCACGTAACTCAACACGTAACCGTATATCAACATATTCCAGAACAAGGAATAGCACTTACACACGTACAACACAACAAACATTCACGGGTGACTTTATAGGAAACTATTCAAGGACTCGTGTGTCTGCATACACTCGTGATAGAGTAACAAACTTTGCGGGTAACTTTATTGGTAACTATGCTCGTACGTTTGTCGGTAACTACAGCAGAACATTTGTAGGCAACTATTCTCGTGCGTTTGCAGGAAACTATCTGGGAAATTACACCCGTATATCTACTCGTACATCTACGAGAGCAAGGACTTCTAACTACACAAGACTATCAACAAGAAATAGAAGTAGTGCATATACCCGTACAACACAGCAGAGTTTTGGTGGCAACTTCACTGGAGATTATACAAGAAACTTTGCAGGGGATTATGTAGGTAATTATGCTCGTGGATTCCTTGGTAACTATGCACATATATTCACTGGTAACTATGCAAGAAACTTTGCAGGTGACTATGTAGGAAACTACTCAAGATTGTTTGTCGGTAATTACACTGGTAACTATGCACGTAATTATGCAGGTGACTTTGTAGGTAACTATTCAAGATTGTTTGTTGGTAACTACTTAGGTAACTATGCACGTGGATTCCTCGGAAACTTCCTTGGTAATTTCATAGGTAACTATGCACGTATATTCACTGGTAACTATACGGGTAATTATAACCGTGGATTCCTTGGTAACTATACCAGAACATCTAACCGTGCATACACACGTGACTCGACCCGTGCATCTACACGAATAGACGCATACACACGTATTGATTCATATACTGGTAACTACTTAGGCGACTATACCCGTCTATCAACACGTACTCGTAACTCAACACATTACTATGCACGTATTGATTCCTATATTGGTAACTACTTAGGCAACTATACCCGTATATCAACACGTAACCGTAGTAGTGCATATATTCGTATTCGAACTGCTACAGGAACATATAACAGAACAAGTACTGGTACTGGTGACTACACAAGATTACGTATTGCTATTAGTACTAATACTGGTATCTACACAAGATTACGTATTCAGAACCGTATTGCAGCTTATCTCGGCAACTATACACGACTACGTATTGCGAACCGTATTGGATCTTATCTGGGAAACTATACTCGTACTCTGTATTATATCGGTAACTTCCTTGGTAACTATTCCCGTACATTATACTACACTGGTAACTTCCTTGGTAACTATGCACGTACTCTATATTATTTGAGAATTAGTATAGTAGGCCCATATACAGGTAACTATACACGTACATCAACCCGTATCAGTGTGGGAGAAACATATTACGTTCGTATTCACGGAAAGAGTGGAGACCCAATTGACTTCTTAGGCCCTGCAAACTTTACTGGTAACTTTATTGGTAACTATATCAGAAACCGTAATATTTACTATGTTGGTGAATATCTGAGAAGTGGATACTACACACGTATATCATCGAGAATAAGTACTGGTACAGGTATCTACACCAGACTTCGTATAAACAATGACACTGGTACTGGTGACTACACAAGATTACGTATCGCAAGTTATATCGGTAACTTCCTTGGTAATTATACTCGTAACCGTATTGCAAGTTATATCGGTAACTTCCTTGGTAACTATTCCCGTACATTATACTATACTGGTAATTACCTTGGGAACTATACTCGTACACTGTATTATATCGGTGACTATACTCGTACATTATACTACACTGGTAACTATGCACGTAACTACGCAGGAAACTTCCTTGGTAACTATACCAGATTACGTATCGCAACCAGTACAAGGTCTAATGCATTTACTCGTATCATTGGGTTCGGTGGTAACTTCCTTGGTAACTATACCAGATTGCGTATTGCTACAAGTACCAGAACAAATTACTTTACACGTATAGGTTACTATACTGGTAACTTTATTGGTAACTATTCACGTAACTTTGTTGGTGATTACACACGAAATAGAATAAGTTCTTACACAAGACTACGTATTCAAAATAGAAACAGCACATATAATCGTGACTCAACAAGGATAAGCACACGTAATAGAATAAGTTCTTACACACGACTACGCATTCAGAATAGGTATAGTGCATATGCCCGTACGTCTACAAGAATTCGTTCTTCGGCATATACCAGATTGCGTATTCAGAATAGGTATAGTGCATATGCTCGTACATCAACAAGATCTCGAAGCAGTTCATATACACGTGGAAGATCCTCATCATTCACACGTAATAGAATAAGCACATATAATCGTACATCAACGAGGACAAGAAACTCCAACTACACACGTATCAGCACAAGAACTCGTGTGTCTAATTATGTTGGTAACTATTCACGCATATATGCAGGTAACTACACTGGAGATTATACACGAATATTTGCAGGAGATTATGCAGGTAACTTTACTGGTGACTATACCAGAATATCTACACGTACACGTTATAGTGCATACACTCGTAACCGTGTATCTGCATATTCAAGAAACCGTGTATCTTCATATGCAAGAGATCGTGTAACAGACTTTGCAGGAAACTTCCTCGGCAACTACTCAAGAAACTTCGTAGGAGATTACTCACGTAACTCAACACGTGCACGTGTATCAACGTATGCAGGAAACTATTCAAGAACATTTATTGGTAACTATGCGAGAGGATTTGCAGGAGACTACACTGGAGATTATGCCAGAGACTTCGTAGGTAACTATAGTAGAACATCTGTGCTCAACTCTATTGCAACATTTGTAGGTACAACAGGAACTCGTTACAGTGATGAGTCCAACCAGTTATGGCATGGCAATAACTCTGGATTCCCAGAGTGGACAACGGGTACTGGATCTGCCACAGGTTATGGACAGAACGGTGATGGTAACTCACGTTTTGTGGGGGAATCACCAAAGGGACAAGATGTCATATGGGATGTTACAAACCAAGACGCAGACTCAAACGCAGATGGTGGTTGGAACTCATCATTTTTCCCAGTAGATAAAACTAAGAAGTATCGTTTCTCTGTATGGATTAAGAAACCAGTGACTGGTTATGTAGGTGGAAGTGATTCAACTTCTGGTTATACTTACCTTGGTGTTAATGGTTTCAATAGTAGTGGATCTAACATTGGTGTTCGTTATACTGGTAGTACTGGTACTACAACAAACCCATACTTTTATGCCACCCGTTGGGGATCCCTTGTAGGTACTTCTGAAGCAAATTTCTGGGGTGGGTATGGTGATTTGTTTGGTGGAGAAGGTGACTTCAGTAATGGTACTGGTATGTCACAAGAGTCTGGAAGTAATGCAACAAACACAGTTATCACTAAGTTAAACCCAGGCCATTCTCAATACGTACTTGAACAATCAATGGGTGTTGCCTCTACAGAGTATCAACTTAATCTAAGTAATTTATTACCAAGTAAAACATATGTAATGTCTGGTTGGTATGCAGAATCATCTGACTATAATGCAAGTGAACGTATGTTCCATGCTCGTACGTATAGTTCAAGTGGTGCACATATTGCAACAGGTTCTGGTATTGGTACTGTTTTAGAAACAAAAGTAGTTGATGGTGTTACTTGGAGATTTGTTTATCAAACAATTAATTCACCTGCCGATGCCAGTGGATCATTCAATTGGTATGTTGGTTATGCGGGTGACACATATTCTGGTAAGAGATACTATACAGATTTAAGAATAGAAGAGGGAACATTCCCTAAAAGAGCAAACTGGTATCTATTGGTTGGTCACGTACATCCATATACATCTGCGGTTGGAATCAGTACAGATCCAGAAACTGGTGTCTACAACCACGCAGGAGAAAAGATTTTAGGTGGTACTGACTATGTTTGGGTAGATGGTACAACACAATCACGTCATAGATCATATCTCTATTATGCCACAAACACCGCAACACGTCAACAGTTCTGGGAACCACGTGTGGATGATACTACTCATTCATCATTCCCAACAGTCGCAGAGATGATTGCTAACTCTGGATCTTACACTCGACAGTTTGCAGGTAACTACACAGGCAACTATTCTCGTACATTCGTAGGTAACTACTCTCGTGCATTTGCAGGTGAGTATACAAGAACACGTGTTACCGATTACGTAGGAGATTACATAGGAAACTTTGCCAGAGGATTTGTGGGTGACTATGCCAGAGGATTCGCAGGAGATTACATAGGTAATTATGCCCGTGGATTTGTGGGAGAGTATACAAGAAACTCTACCCGTACCAGAGTATCAAGTTATGCAGGTGAATTTACTGGAAACTACACACGCACATTTGTGGGTAACTATACCAGAACTTCATTAAGAACTCGTGTATCCAATTATGCAGGTAACTTCACTGGTGATTACACTCGTGGATTCCTTGGAGAATATACACGTACATCAACTCGTGTACGTAACTCAAACTTCTTAGGTAACTTTATTGGTAACTACACAAGAGATTTTGCAGGAGAGTATACAAGGGTATCAACACGTACCAGAGTATCTTCGTACGTTGGTAACTATACTCGTGGATTCCTTGGGGAGTATACCAGAACATCATTACGTACTCGTGTGTCGGCATTCATTGGTGACTTCACAGGTAATTACTCTCGTGAATTTGCGGGAGAATATACACGAATATCAACACGTACCAGAGTATCTTCCTATTTGGGTAATTACTCAAGAACGTTTGTGGGTAATTATTCTCGTAACTCGACCCGTGTATCTACCCGTACCCGTTTGTCTATATACTCACGTACAAGAGTTTCTGCATACTCTGATAACTATACAAGAAACAGAGAGACAGATTTTGTAGGAGATTTTATTGGTAACTATGCAAGAGGATTTGTAGGTAATTACTCTCGTGACTTTGCGGGTGATTATACAAGAAACTTTGCGGGTGAATACGTTGGAGACTTTACTGGAAACTACACCAGAACATTTGCAGGTAACTATGCAAGAGACTTTGTGGGTAATTACTCCAGAGACTTTGTGGGTAACTATGTGGGGACAACCCTAAATTCGGGTACCGAAGTAATCGATACCTATACATTATATGTAAGAGTAGCATAAACGCTTGACATATTTAATTAAATACTATATAATATAGATGATAACAGGAGAACTTAATCATGGCATTTAAACGATGGATGGATAATGCTTTTTGGGAGACCGAAGAGAAAGAAAAACTGAATTGTATACTTGAGATGGAAGATGATGTAAATCGTCAAACACGACAGGTGATGTTACTCAGTAAATTAGATAAGGACGGCAAAGAGAATGAACTCTTTAATGAAGTTATCGAAGCACTTGGTACGGAATCAATTGATAAAAATACCGAAGAACGTAAGGTTCGTAAGAAAGCAGAAAAGGAAGAAGACAAGCAACGTGATACAGAACACGCACGTGCACGTAAGTTAGAAGATCTTTTCAATTACAAACTTGAAGTCTTTGAAACAGAGCAAATCAAAAACTCTAAGAATAGAGCACTGAAAGCAAAACTAAGACGTGCTAAATCTAAGGTGGAAGTTAACTTATATGCAATCATGTTGTTTCAGTATGAGTTAGATCTTGCAGAAGAAGCAAAAGCAGAACCGATTGGAGATGATTCGAGTGAGTGAAAAGAGTAGAGGATATGTATTAGTTGCATCCAACAAGATTAACTTCTACAAATATGCTATTAATCTGGCAGAATCTATTATTGATTATTATGAGGATGCTAAGATTACATTGTTTTGTGAACCTTGGATGTTGGAAGAACAGGATAAAGATCTCTTTGATGAGATCCATGATTGTTCTTCGCATTACCGTGCTAAACTGGAAGGTATGTGGAAGTCACCATATGACTTGACGATGTACCTCGATGTGGACATGGAATGTGAACATGAAGATATTAAGGTTTGTTTTGATGAGTTAGAAAAAAGTGAACATGATATTCTCTTCTCTGAACTTACAGATGATAGATCGTATGTTTATGCAGAACGAGAGTTTGATACACCCGAAGGACGAAAAAAGTTTGTGCTGTGTGGTGGGATCTGTTTGTACGACAACACAGTTCCTCTTGTTCAAGAATTTATGAAAGACTGGGATACGTTAACAAAAGATCAGATGGATGGTCGGTGGTGGCCCGAAGGATACAATAAATCCTTGCAGTCGTGGGATCAGTTCTCATTGTGGTGGTTAACAGAAAAAGACGAAAAATATAAAGACCTCAAGTATGGGATCATAGACGATGATCTTAGGTGGAATTATTATAACGCACTGAACTGGGCAAGAGGCCCACGTCCAAAAGGTGCTATAGTTATTCGACACTATTCTTGTGGTTTGGATAAGGACGGGCATATAATATGAGCAAACACATGATAGACGTAGAAGTCAAGAACAAGGAATTGTTGAATATACTGAATAGGTATACTCGTTTTCTAACAGAAGATAAAGAATCGTTTCAAAACGATTTTCATCGTACCTGTCAAGACTATAAAGATCAGAGGCATTTTCTTGCAGGAGAAGGTCACTTAAATGAGATCGTAGAACAAGGAGACAGGCACGAAGGATTCCCAGATCAAATGTATGGTTATGAGTTAACTGTTAGTAGAAAGGAACATCAATTCTTTAGTGAAGATTGTCACCCAACACAACGATTAGAAAGAACTTCTGAGTTAGGTGTGATGCAAACAGAAATTATGGAATGGTTAGGTGTAAGGACGTGTGCATTGACTGCATACTACCCACCAGGCGGTTTCATATCATGGCATAACAATGCTAATGCAGCGGCATACAATTTAATATTTACATGGTCAGAAGAAGGTACTGGGCAGTTTAACTATCTGGATCCCATAACTAAAGAAATAGTTGAAATGCCAGATAAGAAAGGGTGGCAATGTAAGGCGGCATATTTCGGACACTATGGTGAACCAGAAAGATTAATGTACCATACTGCCAAGACAGACTGTTGGAGATGCACCGTGTCATTTACATTTGATACTCAAGACCTATCTGAAGTATTGCGTCACGATTTAATAGAAGAAATAAGTTCAGAAGAATAGAGATATTCCTCAGTTCCAGTTTCTAAAACATATAAATAAAACCATAGACAACAACTTTGGTTTGAGAAACTGGAATGGCAGATTACGAAGATTTTACAATTGATCAAGGGGCAGACGTAGCAATAGAGTTACATCTGCAAGAGCAGGATGGTTCTAAAAAGAACTTGACTGGTCATAGTGCCCTTGCTAAAATGAAACGCAGTTACAACTCTACAGATAGTGATGAAATTGTTTCATTCACTACTATAGTTTCATCACCTGCCACCGATGGTATTCTTACCCTCGCACTAACCAACTCTCAGACTGATTCACTCAATCCAAGATTGAGGTATGTCTATGACGTAGAACTATCTTATCAAGATAGTAATAGTCAAACAATAATTGAAAGGATATTAGAAGGGAAGGTTAAAGTCTCTCCTTCTGTGACAAGGTAAACTTATGGCAACTACAGTATCTCTTAGAGGAAAGACAAGGGTCAAACGAGTAATCGTTGGAAAACCTATAAGAAGGATTACACAATCAAGTGGTTCTGTGGGTGCTCTGGCAGATGTTAACATCGAAGGATTAGTTAATGGTGCAGTGCTTGTATATAATGAATCTACCGAAAGGTGGGAAGCAACGGCAGAATTAAATCAACAAGAAGTTAACGGAGGCCAATACTGATGGCATCAATATTAAGAATTAAAAGATCGGGGACTGCGGGTGACCCGACAACACTGGGGCAGGGTGAATTAGCATATTCATCTCTTGCCGATAACGGTTCCAATGGTGGTGATCGTCTATATATCGGTACTGGCACCGAAGTAGCAGGAAATGCTGTAAACCACGAAGTAATTGGTGGTAAGTACTTCACATCTAAACTGGATCATGCATTAGGAACACTGACCCCGAACAGTGCAATCCTTGTAGATGCAAACAGTAAGATTGATGTACTGAATGTAGATAATGTAACCTTAAATGGTAACACTATTTCTACTACAGATACAAACGGTGGACTAATACTTGCACCTAACGGTACAGGTACTACTACAGTCAACTCTGTTGTTTTCGGAACAACTGTTGACGTAGTTGGCAAACGTATTACACAAGTTGCCACACCTACAGCAGACTCAGATGCCGCCACTAAGGCATACGTAGATGCAGTGACCGCAGGTCAGACATTTACTATCGGTGACGGATCTGCTACAGATACATTTAATGCCGCCTCTGGAACATTGTTGTTTAATGGTCTTACTGGTATTACAACTGCGGTAACTAATGACGCAGTATCCATTGACCTTGACGATACATCTGTAACAGCAGGAGACTATGGATCTGCTACTGCTATTCCAACATTCACAGTTGATGGACAGGGTAGGTTAACTGCCGCTGGTACAGCATCAATCAGTACTTCCCTAAATGTACAGGGAGATACAATACCACTTGCATCACAAAGTTTACTCTTCGCATCTTCGGGTGACGGAATATCTTTTGCGTATGATAGTGGTACAAATACTGCAACTTACTCTATGGCAACTGCCACAACATCTGCCAAAGGTGTTGCAAGTTTTGCTACGGCAGACTTCGGAGTTTCAAGTGGTGCAGTAAGTCTTAACGATGCAGTCGTTAAAGGTGTAGGTGCAAACTCTGGTAGCACAACACCAACAGGTCATTCGTTTAGTATTATAGGTGATAGTTCACAAGGTATCACAACAAGTGGTTCTGGTGCTAATGTCACGGTGACAATAGCAGACGCAACCGTAAGTGCAAAGGGTGTTGCCTCATTCGCAACCGCAGACTTCGGAGTATCCTCTGGAGCAGTTTCTCTTAATGACGCAGTACTAAAAACTATAACAACTGACACAGGTGCAGGACTAACACCATCAAGTCATGGGATCTCTATCGTTGGTGGAGAAGGTGTCGATGTAACTCACGCAGGGGCAGTTATTACTGTCACAGGTGAAGATGCAACATATACCAATAAAGGTATAGCATCATTCGACACCAATGACTTTACAGTAACCTCTGGTGCTGTAAGTCTTAAATCTGGATCTGTTGCTAACGCAGACCTTGCCAATGATGGCATTGTTATTGGTAGCACAGACGTATCACTTGGTGGTACAATCACCAATCTGGTAGGACTAACAAACGTAACAGTAGATGATATTACTCTTAACGGTAATGTAATATCTACACCGTCTTCTGTAAATGACATTATACTTGATCCAAAAGGTGGAGATAGTGCAGGTGGTCGTGTCATAATTCAAGGTGACCTCTTAGTACAAGGTACTGAGACAATAGTCAACTCGACTACTATGACTATCAATGACAAGAACCTCGTTCTTGCTGATAGTGCCGCTGATGCAACTGCCGCTAACGGTGCAGGTATTACAATTAACGGTGCCGCTGCTACTTTACAATATCTTGTAAGTGGTGATAAGTGGGAAGTAAACAAAGACTTCAATACAACTGGTGAGTTGTACAGAAACGGAACTGCCATTGGTGAGTACATCCAAGATGTTATGGGTACAGCAATTGCAGTCGGTGAAGGTCTTGACTTTGCATATAACGATGGCGCTGGTACTCATACATTCTCAGCAGAGTTGGCAACAATAACGAATAAAGGTGTCGCATCATATGATAGTGACCAATTCACAGTAACCTCTGGTGCTGTAACTGTATCCACACTGGACGGTGGTACGTATTAATTAATAATCCCCCTGTATATACAGGGGTTAACGAGGTTGACATATGTCGAACACACTTCTAAAGATTAAAAGAAGTGCGGTAAAGGGTAAGTCCCCTACCACATCAAATATTTCATTAGGTGAGTTAGCACTCAATACTAATGATGGAAGAGTCTTTTTCAAAACAACAGACTCTTCTGGCACTTCTGCTATTGCGACACTGAGAGAGATCTCTGGTGGAACGGGTATTACCGCAACGGATGGTGTTCTTAATCTTGACAACCAAGTAACTGCACAGACAGTAGGTAATGCTACAACTGTGCCTCGATTAACAATCAACGCACAAGGTCAAGTAACAGGTATTGCTACTGCAACAGTTGCAGGTGTATCTGGGGTTGACTTTGATAGTTCAAATGGTACACTACAGGTTGCTACAAGTGCGGGTAACTTCTCGGATGTTATTACACTTGATCCATATACTACAGCAGATCTAACAGAGAATACAAATCTCTATCATACAACTGCTCGTGTAAATACGGCATTTGATACAAGACTTGGTACCAAAACAACAGACAACTTAACAGAAGGTTCAAGCAACCTCTATCATACCACTGGAAGAGCACGTAGTTCTATTAGTGTTTCTGGTGATTTAGCATATAACAGTACAACTGGTGTAATATCATTCTCACAGGCAGCGGCACCAGTACTAAGTGTTAATGGTAATACTGGTTCAGTATCATTACAAACTAATGATATTGCAGAACATGCAGATAATCTATATTACACAACTGCAAGATTCGATTCAGACTTTGGTGATAACTCAACATCCGATTTATCAGAAGGGACTAACCTCTATCATACCACTGCCCGTGCAAGAGGTGCAATAAGTGCATCAAATAGTGGTACAGGATATGGTTCTATCGGGTATACATCTGGTACAGGTGTATTACAGTATACTAAAGTAACAAACGCAAATATCAGATCTGCTATTAGTGCAAGTACTGGTATTAATATATCCAATGGTGCAATCAGTACAACCATTACTCAATACACAGATGCAATGGCAGATAGTTCTGCTAAAAATGCAATCTCAGTTACAGATGCAGGTGGTGATGGATCACTTGCATACAATAACTCTACTGGTGTAATCACTTATACAGGGCCAAGTGCTTCTGAAGTTCGTGCACATTTAAGTGCAGGTACTGGTGTTTCATACAGTAATGGTCAGTTCAGTATTGGACAGGCAGTAGGAACTACAAATGATGTAACATTTAATGACGTAGTTGTATCTGGTGACTTAACCGTCTCTGGTGATCAAACAACTCTAAGTGTTGGTACGTTGACGGTTGGTGATAAGAACATTGTCATCGCAGATAGTGCGACAACATCCGCACTTACAGACGGGGCAGGATTAACATTCGGTGCATGGTCATCTGGTACTATTCCAGTATTGAAATGGGATCATGGTAACACTCGTTTTGATTTCAACAAACCAGTAAAGGCATCGAGTTTTGTTGGTAATATCACAGGTAACGTAACTGGTACGGTATCAAGCATATCTAACCACGACACAGATGCTCTCAGTGAGGGATCCAGTAATCTGTATCACACTACTGCTCGTGCAAGAGGTGCAATAAGTGCATCTTCTGGTGTTAAC
>Ga0181400_1000066_pt1 | contig 37441 bp, 33 predicted proteins | sample 23SPOviralmetaG_FD_130129 | JGI IMG/M metagenome (GOLD analysis project Ga0181400, IMG submission 130129) | Marine viral communities from the oligotrophic San Pedro Time Series (SPOT) site, San Pedro Channel, CA, USA - 23 SPOT_SRF_2011-06-22 | ecosystem: Environmental > Aquatic > Marine > Strait...
ATAGCAAACGCTTGCGAATGGGTGCAGGTGGAGATTTTGAAATTTTTCATGATGGCTCAAATAATTACATTAAAGGTGCTAGTAGCGACCAAGATATAATTTTTCAAGGCGTAGATGGCGGCAATGCAATCACAGCGCTCACCCTTGATATGGAAAATGCAGGCGCGGCTACGTTTAATTCGGGTGTAGTAGTTAACGAATCAGGTGCCGATGCTGACTTCCGCGTTGAGTCCGACACCAATACTCACGCTTTGTTTGTTGATGGCGCAAAAAACTCAATTATAGGAATTGGACACACACCCACAAGCGACACTCATGATTTTTGGTCAACTATCTTTCTTGGCGAAAAAGGTTCAATTATAAGCGAGGTTAACGCATCGGGCGGCGGCCCCGGAATGTATCTAACAGACAACTTATATATTGACAAAGACACCGGAGCTTTTGCAAATATTACCACAGATGAATCTTCTGCTTATCGGCAAGAAGCAGGGGAACACCGATTCTTTTCACAAGCATCGGGTAGCGCAGGTGCGGCTGTTACATTATCAGAAAAAATGCGCGTCAGCTCATCAGGCCGCGTAGGCATTGGTAGTAGCTCGCCTGCTTACAAACTACACGTTGCTCCTTCAGATAACGATGGAATTATTATTGACTCGTCTTCAGATTCGCATACTGGCTTTTTATATTTTGGCGATGCGACAAGTAGTACTGTAGGCGCCATCAGTTACGACCATTATTCTGATGCTATGCGCTTTCAGGTTAACGGCGCAGAGCGCTTCCGCATCGATTCGGCAGGGGTGTTGGTGGGTACGTCTGTATCTGCAATGTCCGCCGGCGGAGTTCGTCTTAGAAATAATAACGGCAACATTGGAGAAATTGCTCTTTCAAATAACTCAGGGTCAGCCGATTATGTTGCTAGATTCTTGTGGGGTTCTTCTCCCACATTAGTCGGTAACATTACTGTCAGTTCTAATGCTACAGCTTACAACACCTCATCAGACCAACGCCTCAAGGACAACATCGTAGCCGCGCCTTCTGCTTCTGACGACATTGATGCTATCCAAGTACGTTCGTTCGACTGGAAGGCTGACGGGTCACACCAGAAGTACGGCATGGTCGCACAGGAACTACAGGGCGTTGCACCAGAGGCTGTATCAACACCAAAAGACTCAGAAGACATGATGGCTGTGGACTACAGCAAGCTAGTGCCGATGCTTGTAAAAGAAATTCAATCACTACGTGCCAGAGTTGCACAACTTGAGGAATAAACAATGAACTGGACAATTGCACAACTTGAAAGAAACACATCAGATGATGGCGTAGTGATAGCACATTGGAGTGTCAGCAAGACAGACGGAGCAAACACTGTGTCTTGCTACGGCACTGAAGGTTTTACCCCAGATGCATCAGCGGCAGGCTTTGTACCCTTTGCTGATCTAACTGAAGCTGACGTTATCTCTTGGGTAACAACTGCTTTAGACACAACAGCGATTGAAGCAAGTTTAGATGCACAACTGGTTGAACTAGCCACACCCACAACTGCCGTGGGCGTACCTTGGGCCGCTTAAAGTTAACTAAAGGAAAACTAAAATGGCAATAACAACTACTTGGTCAGTGACCGACATGACACACGTTGACGCTGATGGTGGCGTTATTAAAGCGTACTGGAACTGTGTAGCAACGTCTGACACAACTCCATCGTACTCTGCTTCAGAAGGTGGAAAGTTGCTATGTACCTACGATGCTTCTAGCAACTCGTATATACCATATGCCGATCTCCAAGAGTCTGACGTTTTGGGTTGGATTTGGACTAGCCTTATCAAAGATGAAGAGACAGCGGAAGAAGCAAAAGCCCGCATTGAAGCTAACCGCACCTCTCGCGTTCAGAATCAAATTGATCGTGCGGCGACACAAACGACTGGATTACCTTGGTAAACTTTTAGAAACAATGTAAATTTTAAGGAACAAAAACAATGAACGTAGACATCAAAACTCTCATCTCTATGTTGCCACTAGGCACTGTCATAATTGCATCTATCATTAGCTGGTCGCAGGTCACACTTTCGACTGAATTAAATGAAGAAAATATTGCAGAGAATGAAGCTCAAATTAAAGAGAACGCGGAGACCATTCAAGACTTAGACAAGAAAGTTTCTATTGTTGAATTAAAAATCGACAGTATGCAGGACGATATTAGAGGTGCTAGAGCAGATACTACGTTAATCATTAACATGCTTAGAGAGAGTAGTAAATAGATGAACTTTGAACGGCTGAAAGAAAATATAATTCGACATGAAGGCACTAGACATCTCATTTACGAATGCACAGCGGGCAAACTCACAATCGGCGTCGGACACAACTGTGAAGACAAGCCATTATCGGATGCTGCAATCTCGCAGATTTTAAGCGACGATATCGCTGATGCCATTGCTGATTGTGAGCGCTCAATTGAAAACTTCAAGAGCTTCCCAAGTCCGGTGCAAGAAGCTCTTGTCAATATGAGTTTTCAAATGGGCATCGCCGGCCTTTTAAAATTCAAGAACACTTTGCGGTATCTGTCGAGCGGACACTGGATTGCGGCTGCCGATGAAATGCTTGACAGCGCGTGGCATCGCCAAACAAAAACACGCAGTCTTGAAGTGAGCGGATGGGTGCGGGAGTGCGCGGATGCCTGACGACCAGCAAGTGTGTACTATTTGCGAAACTTTATTCTTCATATGCACTTTTCTATGCATGACTTATTTGATCAACATGCTCCACTGAATATGAAAGGAGATTCTTCTGTGCTGAAATTACTGATCGGACCCGTGGTCGATCTTGTGTCTACAACCCTTAACAATAGAGCGGCGGTAAAACAAGCCGAGCACACAAGAAAGCTGCAAGTGATTCAGAATGAGGCATCTTGGGATGCGACGCAGGCTGCTAACGCCCACAACTCAATGAAGGATGAATGGTTTGTTTTTCTGCTGTCGATTCCGTTAATTGGCGCATTCATCCCAGAAGCTCGTCCATACATCGAAGATGGCTTTCTATGCCTAGACGAAATGCCAGAATATTACAAAGGGTTTTTGGCTGCGGCTATTGCCGCGAGCTTTGGCATAAAAGGACTTGCAAAGTTTAAGAAATAACTATGGTGCCTGGAGCCGGAGTCGAACCGGCACGAGATTTCTCTCGACAGATTTTAAGTCTGTTGCGTCTACCAATTTCCCCACCCAGGCATGTCTTTTAACATTGTGTCTCTCTAAATAGAGTTGACGTGGTTTGTGTCGCGCAGTATAGTCAGCAGGCGAAGTGAGGGATACCGCAATTTTTGCATCCAGATCCCTTTCGGCGAAGCAAGGTGTGTGAATAACAGTGCTTCACAAGATAACTGCTGCGGAAGCTCTCGAAGAGGGAATCACTACCCCTCCCCAAGCAATTTGAGGGCAATAGCATATCTTACTGAAAGCGTAGTTATTTCCGCAGTGAAACAAGGGAAACTTTGAGGGAAAACTAACGGAGAGAAGCTATGAAACTACGAGATTACATCAGCGACAACGTACACTTAATTTGGCCTATTGGGAACCACCGCAAGAGATCCATCCAGAAGCTCCAAGAGTTCATGTCTTTTAATGGCAACGGCTCCCGTGATCTGTCTGACTTCAGCGCACGAGACATCAAAGAGTACACAAATTGGCTGCGCGAAGAGGCTATTAACTTGCGCTCAAACAAGCGTGGCTTGAGTAAATCGACAATAAACAAAAGATTAGCGGCGGTCAGCAAAGTATTCAATACCGCAGTTGATGATAAACTGATAAGCGCCAACGGAAAGCCCAGAATAAAAGCGGAGAACGTACCGACCGAGCGCGGTCGGCACTTCACTCAACGCGAGATTGCACTACTGAAGCGTTATTACGCCGACTCAGATTATCCAGAGATGGTTGACTTTTTAGAGCTCTGCATGAACACGGGAATGCGTAATTCCGAGATGCTGTCGATAAATAAAGATGAAGCAAGTGCCGATGACAAAGTCGCTGGAAAAATCATTGAGAACGGAACGGCTGTGCGGTTAGAAAACACGAAAAATGGCCGAGGGCGCACAGTGCCTCTAAATCAAAAAGCATCAAGAGCGTTAAAAAATTTAGGGTATCGCCCATTTGATCACTACAACCATCGCCACTTTTACACGAGTTGGCAAAATGCTAGACGAAAAGTTGCGCCTGGTGATACGTCCTTTGTTTTTTATTGTGCTCGGCATAGTTTTGCTTCGTATTTAGCAAACGAAAAGAATATTTCAATCAAGATTATTGCCGACCTGATGGGACATACAGATATCTCGACAACAGCTCGATATATTCACACTAAACCATCGCAGGCGTTCGCGATTGTGAATGCACTGGAGTTATAGTTTTAGATAACGCGGCCTTTCAAAAAACACCGAACGGCCGCTTTTTTAATAATTCCTAATAATTGTATACATTAATACATAAATAAATAGAATTCATTGTAATGCAGACAGGAGATCAAAAATGCAACTTGCCGGACTTACTTCCCCCCCAAAAAAACACCGATGCCAAAAACAAATTGCGGCGGCTTTGCTTGTCGCGTACAAAAAACGGTGTAGCGTGATGAAGCCTCGAAATTTAAAAATCACTCAAGAAATAGTTGCTCGAAAACTTGGCGTGAGTCAAAGTTTGATATCGCAATATTTCGCAGGCGACTTGCCAATTCCTGATGCCAAGCTCCAAATTTTTTGTGACTTTTTGAGAATCCGTCCAGTTGACATTGATCCTAATTTTCAAAGCACGCCAGAAAAACACAAAAGCAAATTTTTTGTATTGGACACAGGGAATTGCGGACAAGAGTTTTTAAATTCTGAAGCATATTACGAAGAGTCACTTGGTCATTTGATTGGAATAAAAACCAAATACACGGCTGACATCCGATTGTTGGAAGACGGAAAAATTGTTTACGAGCACGGCGGTGTACTCCAAGCATTTCTGCACTTGACGTTTGTCGATGCGCTTTCAAAAGAAGAGCTGAAAAAAGTCAATCTCGTAGCAGTTTCGAGATGGAAGGACTATAAAAAACAAATCCCAGGCCAGTTTTTGTTCATGCGCAAAAACACCTATTTAGCTAAATTAGCTAAACAAAAACAAATGGAGAAAGAACAAATTGTCGATTTCAACGAGCGCAGGCAGTGGGGGCCGTGCATGGCGGTTTTGCAGATTATCTTGAAGTAATTTTTACCAACCGTCACTTTTTTCACATTAAAAATGTTTGTGTCCCCCCATTGAGGGAAGCAGTGATTTTTTTTGAAACACACGTTATCCACTAACGAATAGCTGTACTAATGATAGAGGGATTCAGTATTCCCGAATTATCAAAAAAATAGGAGAAAACAAGTGAGAAGTGTTCAAGACATCAGCGAACGGGAGTCAAAAACTTTGGGACTCCAACGACACGCTAAAAAACAAGAAAAACAATCTCCGCAGTATCGGCAAGCCGAGCTCATTGTAATATCTGAAGTTCAACAAGACGTTGCAGACTTCATACGCGCCGAAATCGAGAGTCAAGAGCGCGCATCGTCTGGTCGGCGCATGAAGTGGTATGACGACCTAAAGGGCTTAAACTGTGACGTTCTCGCGTTACGAGCGCTACAGTGCGCCGTGAGTGGTGCAATCAATAATAAGCCGTGGGTAGCAGTTATGGCTAGCATGGGCGAGCACATCTATCAAGAATTTCTCGGACAGCAATTTGATGGAGCTGAAGATATTGACCATGCGGTGCAAAAGAAAAAGCTGTTCGAGAAAAAAACGCTGTACAGCAGAATAAGATTCGTTCAAGGGCTTTTAATTGAGCACACGAAGTGGAAGACCGAGAGAAAAGTCACAGCGGCAACGCCATTGATCAACGCGGTTCTCGCAAGTAAAGTTTTTGAGCGTTTCGAGCGGACAGTGAAAGTTAATGGTAAATTGAAAACGGAAGTAAGAGTTGTTTTCAGTGCGCTTGGCACAGCAAGTTTAGAGGCGCATAACGAGCGCATAGAGTGGGCAGCAGCAGTGTTTTTACCAATAGCTGGCAAGGATGCGGGAGGTAATCCACTGAAGCCAGTGCCGTGGACATCGACAAAGTCAGGTGTATATCACGACCGCAAATTGTCGGCATTAGTACCACTGATTCGGAACGGTGCCGAAGCTCAAAACACGGCAATTGACGCATTGTGTGCAAAACGCTTACCGAAATTTATGGAAGCGTTGAATGTACTTCAGAATGTACCATTCGCGATTAATGAATATGTATTGAGTGCTGTAAAATACGCTTGGGCTAATAACATTGTTTTAAGTAAATTTCCCTCGCAAACGCGCCTGGATTTACCGCAGCCTGTAAAACAATGGGGCGACATGAGTCGTGATGAGCGAGAGCTTTTTAAGCAAGATCGCCAGGCAGTAAAAGAGCGCAATTTACAAATTACAAATGACGTGTGGCAGATGCGCCAAGACACCGACATCGCGGATCTGCTGGTAGAAAAACAAGAATTTAGACTCGGCGCGAATTGCGATAAGCGAGGACGTGCTTACTTCGTCTCACCCTTTAATTATCAGAGGGGTGATTATCAAAAAGCTCTTTTTTTGTTGAAAAATAAACAGCCAGTAAAAGACAGTTTAAAGTGGCTTCTCATTCACGCTGCGAATACTGGCGACTTTGATAAAGTTTCAAAGCGTGAACTCGTAGAGCGGCAAATTTGGGCCACAATGAATTTGGATTGGATAACGGCGTGCGGAAAAGACTTTGAGGCGAACACACAATGGCACCAGGCCGATAAGCCGTTTCAATTTTTGGCGGCGTGTAGAGAGCTGTATTTATACACCCAAGATCCTGATAATTACGAGAGCGGCCTCCCCGTCGCAATTGACGCAACGAACAGTGGGGCGCAGCATTACAGCGCGATTACGCGGAGTCAAAAAGATGGTGCGCTCTGCAATCTTGTACCACAGGATAAAATCGCGGATCTATATGAGGTGGTCGCGGATAAAGTCACTAATAGCATTAGCGTAGATCATTGCGAAAAATATCAAACTCAGCGTCAACAGTGGTTGGCTTTTGGAATTGGTAGAGGCGATGTGAAGCGCAACGTAATGACGTATTTTTACTCGTCGAAAGCTTGGGGCATGGCACAACAGCTTGTCACTGACACAATGCAGCCGTTGGAGCGTAAAAGGCTAGCCAACCGAGAGTTTGAGCATCCATTTGGACGCACCGAGTGGCAGCAAAAAAGTGCCGCAATGTACGCCGCTAAACACATTTTTAGCGCTGTCGAAAACACTGTAAGTTCGGCGGCAGAGACTATGTCATATTTGCGTAGCTGCGCTGGTCTGCTTGCGGCTGAAAATAAGCCACTGATATGGAAAACGCCAAGTGAATTTGTGGCGCATCAATATTACAGTCATAAAGTTGGCAAAAAGTTAAAACTGTGGTTTTTTGAAAATGAATTAAGACTCCCTACGCATAAACGTCGCAGTGTAGCGGTTGCGGAGGATACGAGTAAATGCGATATACATCGAATGAAAAATGCTTGTGGTGCGAATGTTATTCACAGCTTGGACTCTGCGCACCTTTTGTTGACAGTGCTTGCGTGCCAAGAGAAAGGCATCAATGATTTTTTTGTGATCCACGATTCATTTGGGAGCACTTCTGCTGACATGGAGAAAATGTACGCGACTGTGCGTGAGACTTTTATTGCTATGTACGCAGAATATTGTATTTTTGAAGTCGTCGATAAAAGCACACGCGCTGTTTTGTCTCTATCGAATCTTGAAAAAATGGAGAAAATTCCGACTAAAGGCGACCTCGATTTGAAAGCGATTACAAAGAGTGAGTGGTGCTTTAGTTAAAGATTACACGGTTTGCCCTCGCCGCCTTCGGGCGGCTTTTTTATGCCCCTTCCCCAGGGGCTTTTTTATTTTCAGCTTGTTCAAACCTCAAAAAAGGTAATTCACATGACTCAAGCACAATTTAAAACTCTGTTATTGGAGTATGACTTTACTTATCCATTCAGCGACGACCACAGCGCATATAAGCGCGGAGAAGCTCAACAGCTTGAGATTATCAAAGCAATTAAAGACGACACCACAGGCTCATTAGAGAGGCTCTATCGTGCTTTTTTAGTCCGTCATAGTTTATAAATTTTTCCCTCCCTTGCCGCCTTCGGGCGGCTTTTTTATGCCCGTTTCAAAACCACAAAAGGAGCACCACCGCATGGCAAAAGAAAAGAAACTACGCTTTCAAACTCCGATAGCTGAAACCAGTTTTACGCATTTGACCACACCTGACTTCGAGTACAGCGACGATGGCGTCTACAGCGTTATTTTAATGTTTGATCAACGACCACAGTTTTTCGACGACATAGAAACGTACGCAAAAGAGACATTTGGAGCGAGTAAGAAAGTAAGTTTACCCTTTAAAAAAAACGATGAAGATCGGTGGATTTTCAAAACAAAATCGAAGTATCGTCCAAAGTTTTTCGACTCCCGTGGCAAAGGTATTCCAGATGAAGATGTTCAAAACATCTGGGCAGGATCAGTGGTGCGCGTCGGAGGCACTTACAAAGCATATGATAACGCCATGAAAGGCGTGACAACGTATCCTGGTCGCGTGCAAATCATTAGCTACGCGCAGTCAAACAGCGGCTTCGACGCCGTAGACGACGGGTTTGTTCACGAGGAAGTCGCCCGAGACACATTCGATTCCGACGATGACCAATTCTAAATGGCGTTATCGCTCTGGACTTGAGGAAAAGATCAGTGAGCAGATCGCTGCGGCAGGACTTTGTGTTGAGTACGAAGAGCACAAAATTAATTATTTAGTACCCGCGCGTGCTGCTACTTACACACCGGATTTTCGCCTACCAAACGGCCAAGGAGGCTTTTTTTTTGTAGAGACGAAAGGACTTTGGGATCTCGAAGATCGCAAGAAACATTTACTCATTAAAGAGCAATATCCCGAACTTGACATCCGTCTAGTTTTCCAAAACGCCAACGCAAAAATCTATAAGAAATCAAAGACGACATACGCCATGTTTTGTCACAAAAACGGCTTTATGTTTGCGCACAAAAAGATTCCAGACGATTGGCTTTTCCCGACAGGAGACATTCTATGAAACAAACAATTCTTGAGCTTGTTGAAAACGAAAAAGAGCGCAAATTTTTGGACTACCACAGAGACAATCCGCACATTTATGAGCTGTTCAAACGCTATGCCCTCGTTGCGATTGATAGCGGAAGAACGCGGTTTGGCGCAAACAGCATCATCGAGCGCATACGCTGGTACTCGTCGGTGGAGTCCGAAGACGATTTCGGGTTCAAAATTAATAACAACCATGCGCCTTACTATGCGCGACTTTTTGTTGGGCAGTATCCGCAGCACTCTAAATTTTTCTCACTAAGAAATTTGGGGTGATTCAATGTGGATAATGCCGGACAACTACCCACTGTCGTTTCATTATGCGCGGGATATGGTGGCATCGAGCGAGGATTTGACCTTGCTGGGTTTGAACATCGAGTCATCTCTTATGTGGAGATCGAAGCCTTCGCCATTGCGAACCTGGTTGCGAAGATGGAAGCCGAACTCTTACCTCCCGCACCTATTTACACGGATCTTAAAACCTTCCCAGCGCACCTCTTTCGAGACAAAGTTAGCGTTATCACTGGCGGTTATCCGTGTCCCCCTTTTAGTTCCGCAGGCAAAAGGCTCGGTGACAAAGACCCCCGACACCTATGGCCCTACATCAAAGGAATTATCAGAGCAGTTCGACCTACTCGATGCTTCTTTGAAAACGTCGAAGGACACATCAGCCTCGGACTCAGAGAAGTCATTAGCGACCTGGAAAGCCTTGGTTACAGAACGACGTGGGGAATATTCAGTGCGCGTGAAGTCGGCGCACCGCACCAGAGAAAGCGAGTCTACATTTTGGCCGACCGTAACAACGGACTCAGAGAAGTCGCGAACTAAGAAATACGCGCAAGGTGGAATGCCGTTGGTAGCAGCAGTCAAGTGGGCGACTCCCCGAGTAGCAGACTCAGCGGGTGGGCCAAGGACTTTGAACGAGAAGGGTCAACGTGTATCGGTAAGCGATACAACAAAGACGTATGGGGCAAATCTTAGCGATCAGGTTAGGCATTGGCCGACTCCGACTAGTCGTGATTACAAGGGTGGATATACAGAAGACTCCTTGACGAGAAAAGATGGAAAGTCACGCCGCTTTGACGTTCTCCCTAATGCTGCCATTGGGGGGCTTGGGACTGACGTTGTAAAGGGACATCTAAATCCCGACTGGGTAGAGCAGTTAATGGGTGTGCCTTTAGGTTGGACATCGCTAACAGGTACAACTACGCAGTGGACGAATCGCTGGGCAGACGGCTCATGGGAGGAAGGTATTCCTCGCGTTGTTGAGAGCGTTGCAGATCGCGTTGATCGCATCCGAATGTTGGGCAATGGTGTGGTTCCCGCGACTGCCGCAAAAGCGTGGCAGGTGCTGACACAACGACTTTGTAGCGGGGGTGTAACGTGCGCATAGCTTTTGATTTGGAAAGCGACGGACTGCTTCCTGAGCTCACAAAAATACACTGCATAGCTTTTCAGTGTCTTAACCTTGAAAACGCAAAACCAAAGATCCGATATACGCCAACCGGGCTTGAGGACATCGTTAAGATGCTGAATGACGCTGACGAAATCATTGGACACAACATTCTAAATTTCGACATTCCAGCGATTCAAAAAGTGTATACCTGGTTTAAACCGCGCGGAAAGATTACCGATACGCTTGTTCTTTCACGCCTTGTTCGCGCAAATCTTCGCGAAGACGACCTGGTTCACACGGTTAAAAACAAAAAGTCACCGCTCCCCGGATCTAAAATCGGTAGTCATAGTCTGGCGGCATGGGGTATCCGGCTCGATTTTCCGAAAGGCGATTACACCGGCGGTTGGCAAAAGTTTACGAAAGATATGGCGACGTACTGTATGCGCGACGTTGATGTCACTGTGAAGCTCTATGACTATCTGTTGAAGCAAAAGTTCAGTGAGCAAAGCATTGCGCTCGAACACAAGATGGCAGTCATTTGTGACGAAATCGGTGCTAACGGTTGGACCTTCGACATTCCAAAAGCTAAATCCCTCTATGCTGATTTGGTATCCCGCCGCGCCGTTCTGGCAGACGAACTGAAGAATCTTTTTGAACCGTGGGTGGAGACTGAAGAATTTATCCCAAAGCGAGATAACAAAACGCTGGGCTATAAAGCGAATGAGCCTTTTATCAAACGCCGCACAGTCGAGTTTAACCCAAATTCAAGAGCACATATCGCCCGTTGTCTCATAGAAAAATATAGTTGGAAGCCAGTGGAATTTACACCAACTAAAGATCCTAAAATTGACGACCTCGTGCTTGCCAATCTGCCATATCCAGAAGCACAAAAGATCGCGCAAATGTTTTTAATTCAAAAGCGTATCGCGATGCTTGGCGAGGGCAAAAAGGCGTGGATGAGTCTTGTTGAAGACGACGGAAAGATACGCCATCAGTTAATTGCAAACGGTACAGTGTCTGGTCGCGCATCTTGTCGATCCCCAAATCTACAACAGGTGCCGGGGCTGCAATCAAAATACGGCAAAGAGTGTAGAGAGCTATTTACAGTACCCCACGGTTGGACGCTCTGCGGTGCGGATCTTTCGGGCATCGAAGTACGTTGCCTGGCGCATTTTTTGTTTCCGTGGGATAAAGGCGAATATGCGAATATTATTCTGAGCGGAGACATTCACACGCACAATCAAAAGGCTGCTGGACTCGCGGAACGCTCGCAAGCAAAGACAATGCTCTATGCCATGCTCTTTGGTAGCGGCAACGCCAGGCTGGGCGAGATTGTAGGTGGCAAAGCAAAAGACGGGAAAGCCATCAAAGATCGTTTTAACAAAGCCGTACCAGCCTTTGCGAACTTACAAGACAAACTCAGAGAAACACACGAAAAACGAGGACACCTAATCGGTCTGGACGGGCGAAAACTGTACATACGTTCTGCTCACCGAGCTCTAAGTCAACTTCTCCAATCTGCCGGCGCGCTTATCTCGAAACAATGGATAGCCAATATTCACGAGGGGATTGCGACAGACGGCTTATCAACAGATGCACGCATTGTCGGGTGGATACACGACGAAGTGCAAATCGCAACGACAACAGCGGAGGTCGCCGAGCATGTCGGTAATTTATCTCGAAGAATGGCTCAAAAAACGGGCAGAGACTTCAATTTTAAAATCGCAATCGAAGCCGAATATAGCACCGGCAAATCATGGGCAGATACCCATTGATCAAGCCTTTCTATCAAATGCAACTGAGGAAATTCTAGACATACTAGCTATGCACATGGTTCTCGATATCGCGAATCGGACGCCTTTCACATGCAAATCAAAATTTGCTCGGCAGAACGCAGAATGGATAGCGGTGTGCGCATCCGAAGGATTTCTCACAACGAAAGTTTCTGCCGAAAAATGGGGGAACCGATGGCGCACTACAAATAATGGTAAGCAACTGCTAGAGGAGCTACAGGATGACATTACAGAATTTCTTAACGAATGAAAAGTGGGCGCAAAAGATGAGTTTGTTGATTGATGCCGACTTGTATTTATTTAGAGCATTGATTGCTACCGAAGAAGAAGTTGAATGGACTACAGACTGCTGGTCGTTATACAGTGATGTAGCAGCCGCAAAGGAATCTTTCAATGCACAAGTTGAGCGTTGGAAGCAAAAATTTGAAGTCGATAGTGTTGTGATGTGTATCACTGGCGACAAGAATTTCCGCAAGAGTCTTGACCCAGAATATAAGTCTCATAGAAAGAAAAGTCGCAAGCCGCTGGGATACTCAGCGTTTGTCGAGTGGTGCAAAGAGAGCTACGCCTACTGCTGCGAACCGACACTCGAAGCTGACGACGTGATGGGCATTCTCGCAACCGCTCCCGACAGCAAAACAATCATCGTATCTGACGACAAAGACATGCTGACGATCCCTGCGAATCTTTACCGGCCACAACGCGAAGAGCTCGGCATGAGCTCAAAAGAAACTGCGGACCGCACTTGGCTTTTGCAGACGATGGTCGGTGATTCCGCTGACGGCTTCCCAGGGCTGCCACGAGTAGGCCCAGTAACAGCGGAGAAAATTCTGGGACGAGACGGTGGCTGGTCCCAAGTCGTCCAAGCATTCCAAAAAGGGGGGTTTTCGGTTGACGATGCGCTGTTACAGGCGCGCTTGGCAAGGATCTTGAGATACACAGATTGGAACCAAGAGACTGCCGAAGTGCGTCTGTGGGAACCCGCATGAAGCTCACAAAGTACGACCTCAAGCAACTCGATCTCACGGCACAAGACAAGCACTACGATCACAGCGACATGCGGTGGCTGTATGAGACTAAAACATGGCCCGGTGGTTACGCAAATATATGCATACATCACAGCGTCATAAAACCAAACTCAAACTGCCCAGATTGTAAATACACACTACGCAAAAAAAGGAAGACAGACAATGGCAACAGCTCACACACACCCGTTCGACACAGTCACATCGACAGACACCACGGAAGTGGCATCCCCGGTATGCCCTGATCACTACAAAAGTGGCGGCCTAGAAGCAATAGAAGTGATGCGCGCATTTTTAAGTCGCGAGCAATTTATTGGATATCTCCGTGGAAACGTCTTGAAATACGAACTGCGCTTGGACAAGAAAGGCAAAGCATTTGAAGATCAAATGAAAGCTATTAAATATGCTGAGTGGTTAGCCGACGAACTCGCGATAAAACGGTAACAGTGAATGGTGACCTACCCTGGCGCAACGAAAGGCGGCGTAATTTTAGTCCAAGCGTAACGCTTAAGAAACTCCGCAGGCCGTTCGTTGTCGCCAGAGCAAATCATTAAAGGAGGAACAGTGTAGGATTTTGCCTACAGTATGACTAGTGATTTTAATTAAATTTAAAGAATCTCACCCAAAAACAATCAAAAAAGGCTAATTTAAATGGAGACGCATGATACTCACGAAAAGGGAATCTTTATCAGACATGTCCCTTGTAAGCAATGTGGTAGTAGTGATGCTTGCGCAGAATATACTGATCATATCTTTTGTTTTGCTTGTAACCATTACCACGATTTACTAGTTGACGAGCACTCTGTCAAAACGGGTGTAAACTCAAATGAGATCAACATTAAAACAAAAAATACCGCATTTGTCACAAACGGTGAGTGTAAAGCGCTATCAGTACGCGGCATTCATCAAGAGACTTGCCAACGCTTCCAATACTTGACTGCGAAAAACAGAAGCGGCACGACAGTGCAAGTCGAGCAGTACCGAGATAAAAAAGGTAATTTGGTAGCCCAGAAAACCAGAGACAAAAACAAGCAGTTTAAAATAATCGGCAATAGTCAAAAAATGCCTCTCTTTGCGCAGTACCGTTACAGCGGCGAAGGCGATCGTCTAGTGATCACCGAGGGCGCTATGGACGCAATGAGCGTATCACAAGCATTTGGTCATAAGCACATCGTCGTTGTTAGCGTCCCCAACGGCGCACAGTCGGCTAAAAAATCCATTCTCGATAATCTCGACTTTGTTCTCGGCTATAGCGAAATATGCCTGTTTTTTGACGGCGACACGCCAGGCAAAGAAGCAACCAAAAGCTGTATCGAAGTGCTCCCTCTCGGCAGGGTATCTGTGGCATCCATGCAAGATTACAAAGACGCGAATGAAGCCCTAGCCGACAAAAACCCAAGAGCAATTATCGATGCAATAATGAATGCAACGAAAGCGCGCCCAGACGGCATTGTATTAGCCGAGGATCTACGAGATATCATTGTAGTACGTGACGACATGTCAGCCATTAGATACCCTTACACGCGCTTAAATGAGCTCACAATGGGTATCCAGCCGAGCACAATGATAACGCTCTGTGCCGGCTCTGGCGTCGGCAAATCGACCTTAATCAGAGAGCTAGCGTATACGCTGCACCAAGCCAACCAGGTGCTCGGTATGATCATGCTCGAAGAGACAAATAAACGCACTCTACAAGGATTAGTAGGCATTCACCTCAGTAAGAACATTATTAACTTCCAGCACGTAGCAACGGATGAGCAAATCGTGCAAGCACATAGCGATCTTTTTACTGATCGCCCTCTCTTTTTGTACGACCACATGGGTACTCGGAACATCAAAGTGATCAAAAACCACATTCACTGGATGGTAGCCCACGGAGCCAAGGTAATCATTCTGGATCATATAAGTATGCTCATCGGCGAAGCTACGAGCAAAGTACAAGATGAGCGCCGGCTCATCGACACTCTTATGACAGACTTCAGATCACTAGTGCAAGAACTAGGAATCACCCTATTTCTCATTTCGCATCTCAAAAGACCAACCCACGGCGCACACGAAGACGGCACAGCGAAAATCGATGCTAGCCAACTGCGAGGCTCTGGTGCCATCGTGCAGCTCAGTGATATCTGCATTGGACTCAGCGTCGATCCCGACGATGTCTCGACGCTCAGACAGATAGTTGTCCTCAAAAACAGACACACCGGGCAAGTTGGGTACGCCGACAAGCTCTGCTATGACCGACATAGTGGGCGACTAAAAGAGGTAACCGAAGAGTTCGTCGATGTGCCATTTTAAGTAAATAATGCGTACTGAAAACTCCCAAAAACCCACCAAAAACACCCTAAAAACACCCTAAAATGACCTTTGATTCACTTTTTGTAAGCTATTGTTTTATCGAGGGTTTTTCTTTGTGTCTTACTATTAGAGAAGACGCTAGGTGTACTCTAAGAGATGACGAAGAGAAGAAAAGAAATAATAGAGAGACTATAGATTCACTATAAGAGAGACTATAGATAACTATAAGAGAGACTATAGTTACTAAAGAGTCTCTGTAGGAGTCGCTGTAAGAGAGACTAAAATTTATATTCTATTTATGTCGGCACATTATAGTGTCGGCAACAGTACAACTAAAGTAACACCTAATGTAACGTAAGTCCCTATTTTTAAAGAAACTTATTTGGGTAGTCCGATATGTTTTTCTTGAGACAGGCAGTGCTCACCAAGGGATACTGAATCCCTTGTCGTCCTAAGTGTAAGATATATATACCAAATGGCCTGCAAATCAGGGACTCCCGCCGCAAAATACGACCCCCATGCGTTCAAAACTAAAGCCAATTCAAAATGTCAGCTAAAGACCGCTTGTTGTTGTTGTTGTCCGACCTTTTTAAGAGGAGCTCCACAGTGAAAACCACAGTTACCAATGACCTCACCCAAGCGTACACCCTTAATTTCCTACCGGCTCTCGAAGTAATCTGTGAGCGCCGAACTTTCGGTTACCGCATTCGTGCTCTCCGCGTCAGCTTCATGTCCCACTCCATCTGGTTTGAAAGTGATCGCTAGTGGCTACTCCAAGGCGTGGCAAAGCGAAGGCTAAGGTTACGGCATCTGGACGCAAAGTAAGTTACGGTCAAGCTGGCCGTTCATCTGATGGTGGTCCTCGCGTGCGCCCTGGTACATCGAAGGGTGATGCGTATTGCGCTCGATCTTTTGGACAAATGAAAAGCCACCCGCAAGCTGCTGCTGATCCCAATTCGCCATTGAGACTTTCTCGGAAGCGCTGGAAGTGTTCTGGCCGTAAGTCATCTCGAAGTTAACTGATTGCTCATCCTCATCATCAAAAGGACAACACCATGCCTGCTAAGAAAAGTAAGCCAGGTTTATACGCCAACATTGCCGCAAAGAAAAAACGAATAGCATCTGGATCTGGTGAGCGTATGCGCTCGAAAGGTAGTAAGGGAGCACCAACTGATGCTGCCTTTGTTGCTGCTGCGAAGACTGCCAAAACCCCAATGCGCAAGAAACTGTCGAAAAAGAGCTAAATTTAGCGCAAGAAACTGTCGAAAACCCACTCGTAAAACTACTAGGAGTACATGATGCCATCAGGACCAGGAACTTACGGCTCTCGCGTAGGGCGACCACCCGCAAAGAAGACGACCAACAAAACGGCGAACATGAAGTTTAAAAAAGGCCAGACAGTTGCGTCAGGAAAAAAAAGGAAATAGCCAATGGGACTCGAAAGCGCTTCGTACATCAGTTCACTCAATGTAGCTAACCCAGCGGCACAAGATGCTTTGAGCCAAGCGGATGATCATTTGCGGTTAATAAAGACTGCGGTCAAACAATCATTTCCAAATATTGATTCGGCTGTAACGGCAACGCCTGCGGTTCTCAACACGGTGACTGCCATTACTTCAGATGGTAGCACTCCAAGTCTCAACACTAATATTTCGGGTGCCGAAGTCAAGACGCTGATAGGTGTTGTCGAGCCTGCGATTGCTATCAGTGGTTCGACGGTATCTCTCGATAGTGACACTGATGCTAGCTCTGTGTGGACTTTGCTAAAGACTGAAGCCTTCAAGACTATTTATCCGGTTGGTGCAATCTATACGTCCATCACTGCGACGGACCCTGGCACGCTTTTCGGTGGCACTTGGACAGCATTTGGCGCAGGTAGAGTGCTCGTCGGTTATAACAGTAGCGACAGTGATTTTGATACGGTTGAGGCTACTGGGGGCAATAAAACGCATACATTAACTGTCGATGAGATGCCAGCGCATACCCACGATATTCTATATCAAGAGCTTGATGATGTGGGGGTCACTACGCACCCTGCGGGTACACAACCGGGAGATCCGACAGCAACGATTGCTACTCAATCTACTGGCGGCGGTAACGCGCACACCATTATGCAGCCATATTTGGTCGTGTATATGTGGAAGCGTACACAACTATAGGAGAGACTCGACATGCCGAATGCCTCTCTCACAAATATGTCAGAAACAGGTGTCATTACTGATATCGAGCCGGCGAACTTGCCAGTGAACGCTTTCACGCGAGCAAAGAATGTGCGATTTGATGAAGGGTCAGTGCAGCGCGCCCCGTTGTTTTATGTGGTACAAAACTCGTTGTCAGTAGCTCCTGCGTTTTGCTTCGGGATCACAACCACCACGGGGGGTTTTTCAACGGTCGTGCTAGTGTCAGACACTTATGATATCGATGAGTTTGCAAATGGAAGCGTGAGCAACAAGAACAGCTTTACTGTTAGCGCAACCACTGAGCCTTTCACTGGTACTTCATTAGCTAACGTGACGTACATCAATCGTGTTGATCGGGTGCCAGTCTTCAGGCTTAACGGTAGTAATAATAACTTTGTAGATTTAACTAACTGGCCGTCGAACTACCGGGCAAACTCTCTGCGCGCTTTCGGTGACTTTTTGTTGGCTCTCAACACAACCGAAGCTGGTGCTACGTTTCCAACGCGCGTTCGTTGGTCGAACTTAGCGCTATCTAATGCTGTACCAGACTCGTGGGACGCAACGGATCTCACCAAAAGCGCCGGCTTTAATGACCTGGTGCAAATGCGTACACCGATAGTTGACGGACTGCCCCTCGCGAGTAACTTTATTATTTATAGTAGCGATCAAGTTTGGTTGGCTGATTTCGTCGGCGGCACTTTTGTGTTTAGCTTTCGTAAACTCTTTGGCGACTGCGGCGTCATCAATCAAAATTGCATAACGGAGGTTGCTGGTAAGCATTATGTTTTCGGAACAGACGACATATATGTCCATGACGCTAATTCCAAGAACTCCATCGCTGATCAAAAAGTAAAAAAGTATGTTTTCTCAACGATAGACACTGGTAAAACTTCACTGTGCTTTACACAGCATAACAAAAAGTTAAATGAGATTTATTTCTGCTATCGCTCGAATGACGATATGTCGGTTCAAGATATCGGTGCCGACAAGTGCAACCGCGCTGCAGTTTATAACTACGCGAATGGCACCTGGTCGTTTATGGATCTGCCGAATGTGACCAGCGCGACTACGGCAGCAATTTCGACGATTATTACCTCGTATGCCAACGCAAGTTCTCTCGACTACAGCATCGGAGGCTCATATGCGTCGCAGGAAGCTGGACAAGATCAGCACGTAGTCTTTGTCGGCAATCAAGCGCTAGACGCAGCGGGTAATGCGGCTATTCCATCGACTAACAGACTGTATGGACTGGACGATGCGGACGGCGGCACTTTGACAGCGCCTTTTGATACTGAGTCTTATGAATACATTAAGCTCGAACGCACAGGAATTGATCTTGATCAGATGGCGTCTTTGAATGGCTACAAAGTTATTACCAAAGTTACGCCGCAAATATCGGGAACGCAAGCAAGAGGCACTTTTAATTTTGCCTTTGCCGGTAATGATCTTATGAGCGACGCTCCAGATTTTTCTAATATAGTAAATTTTGATCCTCTCTCACAGCACAAAATTGATGTCCGAGCATCTGGCCGTTATCTCTCTTATTCACTAACTTACACGGCAATCATGGATTTTAACTTTGTCGGATTTGATGCCGAAATTAAGGTCACCGGGAGACGATAAAATGGCAATCAACGACAAAGTCGATCTTGTGCTACAGAGGTACGCTAGACAGCCTTTTCCGACGATTCCAGAGGCTTTAGGAAGATATCTACAAGATGAATTGAGGCGCCTTGAGACGGCCATACAGAGCCTCTCAGAGGCATCCATTCAAGCCATAGATGAACCCCCCGCCAATCCACGCAAAGGCACTGTACGATTCGCGCTGTCGCCGTGGGATCCCCTCGGTAATGGCACGCTAGGGCTTGTCGTTTACAACGGCACCGCTTGGGTTGCTGTGTAGTGAATTCCGCAGTTTTACTTATTGAAAACGACGAGTTTGAGGCACATTTGCAGCAATTTGGTGAGCGTACATTTGTGCATTGTGCGGTTTTCGCTCCGTGGACTAAATCTTTGAGATTCACAATTCAAGAACATCTGAACCAAATAATGGCATGGCGTAAAGATCCGCTTTTTGCGCTTCACAATGTCGGAGACAAAAAGCATTTGACGTTTTTAAGAATCATGGAATTCACTTTCGATCATCACATTGAAGACACTCCAGATAATGTCCCTCGGATGGTCTACAAGCGAAAACAAAAGAGGTAATAAAAATGGGATTCGATCCATTAACAATGGCACTTACGGCGGGCGGCTCATATCTAGGCTGGAAAGGTGAGAAAGACGCCCGTAAAGAACAGCGCCGTCAGTCTGATTTACAAGCTGCTGGATACAACTTTTCGGCTCCGTACATCGAGCGCAGTTACGACCGTGCCGAAGCTGCTCTTAACGACTCGCTAGAGCAAGGTACGTACACGGGCCAAACGTATGCAGACATGAATCCGTTCATGGACGAGGGACTTCGCTTCGGTGGTCAAGCGGGCGCACAAATCGGAATGAGCGGTGCGGAAATGGCCGATACTGCCCGCGGCTTTGCAGGTAATTACAATGATCTGTATTCGCGGGCTAACCAAGACCGCATTGGCAGCGCAATGGATTATGCGACGGCAAATAGCTCGCCACTCATCCAAGCCGCGATGCGTAATGACTTTCGTAATTTAAGCGAAAACACGATTCCTGGAATAAATGTAAGCGCCTCTGGCGGGGCGAATATGAATTCTAGCCGCGCTGGGGTAGCTGAAGCCGTAGCAAATCGGGCATTTGATGACCGAATGGCAGACACGAGCGCTACCATAAATGACTCACTCATGTCGCGCTATTTGTCGGATGATCAACAGCAATTTGTGAATGCAATGAATGCAAATAGAGCGCTAAGTGGCGTGTACAACACGGGGCTACAAAATATGTCGCAGGGCGCAAACATGATGACCGCCGCTGGTCGCGGTTACATGGATTACGACCAAGGCGCGCTCACTGATGCTTATAACCGATTCAACGAAGCTCGTGATTTCCCACTTCAGCAGAACATTCAGTATCAACAAGGTATTCTTAACAACGCCGTCTATCGATCACCTCAGAACCCTGTTGCAGTGACTGCTAGCCCTCTGTCGGGTGCAATTGGCGGCGCGATGCAGGGTTTTGGCTATTCTAAAATGTTCGCCCCCGCGCCAAAGGAGGCGCCCGCTTCTGCCCCTAATTCTGTAGGACCGATGCGCAGTGGGTATATATTTCCGCAATCATAAACAAAACATCTTTAAAGATGGAGTTTTTTAAAATGATGAACAATTTACCGCCTTATGTTCCGAATATTGGTGTACCCGATCAGCGTTTTTTTGATGCCGATACAAAGGAAATCGTGTCGATAATGGGTGGCGCGCCACCGCTTTACACTGGTAACCCGCAAAGTGTGTTTAACAATCCCGTGCTGCCTGCATTAGCGAGTAACAATGCTCCACCGCCTGCTGCATTAGCGAGTAACAATGCTCCACCGCCTGCTGCTTTGTCGAGTAATCTTGTAAATACCAATGTTTCTCCAATGCCAGCCGCGCCAAGTTTACCCAATTCGCGAAGACCGATGCCGCCGATGCCGTCAGCATATACCGTGACTGTTGATAATGAGAAAGACTATCAGCGGCTCATAGACCAATTAAATGCCCCCAGTGTTTCGACACCTGCGCCTGTCACGAGCCAACGTCGCAACAATACTCGCGTACAGATACCGCCGAATCAGCAGATACCGCCGAATCAGCAAATTGGCAAAAGAGAGCGTTTTCTGCGAATGGGAACCGCAATGCTCGCCAGTGGAGGCTACCAGGGCGGTGGTTTGACCGAAGGTTTGGCGGCGGCGGGTGGTGCTTATGCGGATGTCAACCAAGCCAATCGCACAGCCGCGCTTGCCGAATACGAGAGAGCTCAAGAAGCTGAAAAAATAGCGATGGAAGAGCAACGAACTCGACTCGAAAAAAAGCGAAAACGCGAACAAGAAGCTCGGTCAGTTGGATATGAGTCTGCTAAATTAGAAAATCTTTATAGCACACTCAAAAAAGCAGGCGATAAGGTCACTGGACCGCTACAAGGCACTTTCGGTGATTATTTAGATCGAATGTCGTCAACATATGGAGATGCAGCTATCGCTGATCTTAGAAATCAGTTGAAAGAATACAAAGTTGACGAGACGCTAAAACGTATTGCACTCACCAAGGGAGCAGTCAGCGATAGAGAGATGGCTATATTTGAAAGTCCATTTCCAAAAATGACGGACCGTGAAGAAGTTTGGCTGCTAAATATTGATCGAAAACGTAAAATCGCCCAAAAAATCTACGAGAGAATGCTTAATGATATGCAAGTCGAGCCGGATTATGAGCCTGATTATTTACCGAGTAATTCAATGGTACAAACCCAAGGAACTCAGCAGCAGCCCACTCAACCGAATTTACTGCCTCTATCATCCGAAGACGAGGCTCTTTTTGAAAACATTCCATAAAAAGGAGCAACCATGACGACACAGACACGCCTCCCGGAAGATTTCAAAGCGGCTTATGAGTACCACAAATCTCAGGGTGATTTCATTAAAGCAAAGCGCGTAGCGGATTTATATCGTCAACAATTGGCAGGACAGCCGCAGCCTACACAGCAGCAAACAATTGCGCCCCTAGCAGGACAGCCGCAGCCTACACAGCAGCAAACAATTGCGCCCCCTGTTGCAGTCGCTGACCGTGACAATGCGTTGCAGTTTAGCGTTGATCAGCTCCAAAAAACTGGAGGAAATTTAATCGAGTTTGCTGGTCGTGCGACAGGTATGCCAAGCATTGAGCAATACGGACGCGATGTGATTGAACAGCAAGAAACTGACATTGCCGAAGGGGGTTATCAATCAAGCTATGCCGATCCCCTTAAAGATTACATTCAGCGCGGTGATTACGGAACTTTTGCAAAAGCTCTAGGGACCAAGATGGCTGAAAATGCAGCATCGGTGGGAGTTGCCCCGGCAACGGTTGCTGCGGCTACAGGTGCCGCTGTGTATGGTGCGCCTGCGGCAGTCATTGCAGGATTGTCGACGCTCGGCACAGCCGCAACTGTTGGCTTAGGCATTGGTGAGGCAGTAGGCGAGCAAAAAGATAAATTGGGCGATTTCAATACCGCTACGGCAGGTGCAACAGGCTTGCTAATTGGTCTACTCGACCGCGTGGGCGCAAAAGGTATTTTAAAAGCTGATACGCTTGCAAATATGTCACTCAAAGACATTGCAAAGGTGCTTAAAGATAAAGGGCCAGCAGGCAGTGCCAAAAAATTCTTACGTGCTTTTCGAGACGAGTTTTTGACTGAGGGTGCGCAAGAATCTACGCTTATTGGAGCTACCGCGCTTCAAGGCGGGCAATACACTGGCGACGAAGTTTTAGGGCGTGTGTCGGATGCTTCACTTATTGGCGGCGCTACTGGTGGAAGCATTCGCGGCGCAGTGGATGCAACAAATGCCGCAAAATCTGGACTTAGCGGTGTTTTACAAAAAGCGCAAAAATTACAATTCAATAAACCTCAAAAAGTTGAAGATTTAGGCGAAATTACAGAAGGAAATTTCATTGAGGCACCTGCTGTTGGCAGAGGGCGCGATCAAAAAATTGCAACTGAAGATAAATTTTCTGATATCGAACGCGAAAAAGTTGCAACGGCTCGCGGTGCAAAGGGCGCAATGGCTCGACGATTAATTGATAAAGTTGTTCTCGACGAGTACGACTTAACGGACGTCGCTACTGCTTCTACTTCTGGTGCTCGCTCAGCGATTGACTCGATTCACAAAGATTTAGTTTCAGCGCTGAAATTAAGTGCTGGAAATATTAAAAAAACTTACAAGGAAACATTAGCAAAAGATGAATTATCAGTTCTCGAAAAAGTGACATCTAAGGCACAAAACAAAACGAAAAATGTTGTTGACAATAGCGACATCAGTGAAGTGCTTGATATTTTGGGGAATACGCCAGAAGCTGTGGATTTTATTAATCTTGCGTTACAACTTAATGAAGTAACTATTTTACACAACGCTGGATATATTGGCGGCGTCAGTAAATTAACTGATCAATTTTTGCCTTTTACGGATGTCACTGGAATAAACTACAACCCGCAAAGACAAACTCCTACTGTAACTAACACCGCAGCTCAATTTGTTACGTCGCCAATTGGAATCACGGGACGCGCAATTGATAAAATTACTGGTAGACGCTTTCCGCTTCAGAGATACATGGAGCAAAACAAAAATGCACCAGGATTACCCTTGCCAGAACGAGGCGGTAAAGTTGCTCTGGCAATAGCAGCGCAAGAACGCGAAAACCAACAAACAGATAGATTCAATCGTGCGACTGACAGTTTGCTCGCAGAGCAGCTTAGTTCAGATGATGCGATAATGGGATCGCCGCGTGATATTTTTGGGCGAGGCACGGGGCTGAAATTGCCCGACATAATTTCAACACTCGAAAATTTAAGTGCTGAAGCCCAAGATGCTGATGTCAAAGCACTGTATGACGCAAATGTTGTCGCGTTGCGGACTGGAACAGAATCTGCACCAAATATGAGTGCTGTTATTGCGCAGGTGCGCCGTCGTATCGCGCAAGATCCTGCATTACAAGCTCTTCAAATTGCGCCAGCCGAAGCAACGGGTGCTCGTGCCAATCTACAACAAAACCAAACCGCCGGCCAAGCACTAACAAGCCAAGCAAATATAAATTATGAGCGCGGTGTTCAAGCTAACCGTGATCGCGCCAAATCGCTCCAAGAGCAATTGATGGCAGATAAAGCGATTTCTGCTAGCGACAAAGCGCTAATTGGTGCGAAGTTGGATGAGCTGCAATATGGTAATTTAGGTGTACGCCCATTAGAAAGTTTAAATTCGATGTTGCGGAGTTTGAAAGAGAGCAACGTGTCGATTGAAGCCGTCGATAATTATTTTATGCCGGCGGCAATGGCTATTGGAAAACAGCAAAAGAATGCACCAAAGCCTGCGGATGATTCAGAGCTAGCACTTTCTTATACGCCGCCAAAACGCTCTAAAAGTGGAAAATACATTGGGGCTCCAACTGGAATGGACACATCTTCCAAGCTCCAACGCTTGCGGAAGAGTATGCAGTCGTTAGCAGAGCAAGGGGAATACGGTAGATTTTGGTATGAGTATAGCGGTAAAGCCATCCTAGAAATAACCGATGGTAATATTGATGATGCGCGAAAACTTATATCTGCAATCGCAATAACATCGCCACAAACTGGCGTTGATACTAATTTTGAATTTGCTTTGCAAGCCTATTACCAGTGGAAGAACGGACAGCCTATCCGCACTGGTATTTTCCCAACGTCAATGTCTGAAAAGTTAGAGGATGTATTTGCGGGTAAGACATTTACGGGTCGTAAAATTGGTAACTTTGAAAATAATTTACTGCGCACAATTGATCCTGAATTAACCCAGGGTGTGACGACAGATATTTGGATTATGCGAGCGTTTGGGTATAACCAAGACGCACCCACGGATTTAAACTACGATTTTGTTGAAAATGAGATTCAAAAAATTGCTAGGGATCTCGGTTGGGAGCCGCAACAAGTGCAGGCCGCGATCTGGGTAGAGATCAAATCACGGCAAGAAAATCCTAGTGTAAAAGCAGCAACTGATAAATTGTCGGAACAAAAAGGCTACATTAAATTTGTACCGAACAAAAAAGGCAAGTTGGTTCGAGAGTTCCAAGATTTAAGTAACGCAACTAACCCAAAAGAAAAACGTAAAGGCATCTTAAAAAGCGAACAGGCGCATAACCGTATCTGGCTTGAAAAGGCGCTCCGTTATGATCCTGATGAAACTGATCGAAACCGCGCAAAGTTCGATTACAGTGACGCCGCAGCACAGAAAATTTTACAAGTGAGTGTCGAGACAATCCCAAGCACTAAAAGTAGTCATTTTCCAGAAATATTCTCCGCAAGTGAAGGTGAGATCATTGAGTATCACCATGCGATGAACAAAGCACTTCTAGATGATCGCGGAATGGATATTGTGGCGCAAAGGCTAGGGATTTTAAATTATGGGTTTAGCAGTGGTGTTGGAGCGTGGGAGGGGCGTACAGATCCAGTTTCTCAATCTCTTATAGTGGCACCGAAGCAGTACAAAGAAGACGGCACAATCAGTGATGATGCTAAAATATTAATAGAAGCCTATGCCGCTATTAAAGGCATTCTATTTAAGCAAGATGGTATCGGGTATCACAAGCCATTTTTTAAAGGGATGAAAGTGGCAGACATGAATGGTTCTGACATTAACATTGGCAGACCACTTTCAGTTAGTGAAACTTTAGCACTCCATGAATTAATTACAGCTCAAATTCCAGCGGAAGTTAATAGTAACAACATATCGCTCGTGAGTTCTCCAGAAGGTGTTAGGGTTTTAAACTTTACGAAATATGATGAAAATGTTTTACCTAATTATACTCGAAAAAAAGCCGATCCCAGCTTTCAAAAAATTGTACTTAATGCATTAAGTGATATAACATTTGATAATGGCGAGACATGCACGCATTCTCGATTCACAAGTGATGGTAATTTACTTCAAAACAAATGGAATGGAGGGCAAACAAATGGCGAAGGTTATTACCAGGACCGCTTCAAAGGACGACCCGATTTACAACGAACCATTGAGGATGTTCTCCGCGAACTCTTTCCGCGAGTACGCACAGTCGAAGAAGACTTCTCAAGACGCTACGGGTGGACTGCTAACAAAGGACTTAACGCAAAGTTCGACCCTGATCGGCAAGCAGAAGAGCTAGCAGAAAGCCTTCAATCTCCAGTTGTAAGTCAACCGCAGGGTGTCCCTGCACTCGCGCCGTTTACACCCCGCGCACCGCCAAGCATTCCAAGCATTCCAAAGCCCACCGTCGGTGAAGTGAAAGAGCAACTTCCAGAAGCCGACGCTAAGTTCTCCATTGGAAAAAAAGGCAGTAAATATGAGAACGGACTGCCAACTTTTGACGACGCAAAAAGATTCATTGCTGAGCTTGGTTATAGTTTAAATCTTTATCAAAACTTTGATGCTTTTAACCGCGATATGAAAGCTATGTCTGGCGAAGAACGCGACCGAATGACAACAAAAGGGTCTTTCGCAAGGCGCACTGGTACGATTTTAATCAATCCAATGCAAGGTAATTTAGAGCGCTTTTTGACGGTCTTGCATGAAACCGGACATGGTCTTGGCAAAACAAACACAAACAGCAATTTATTTATGCCGATGCTCGAAGAAGGATCTTTCGAATCTCTCGTAGAAAATAACTCCAAAATTCAAAACGAGATGGCCGCTATTCAGCGCGATGAGTATCGGAGAGAATTGTCGGATGGCCGAACCGTACGCCAAGACGTACGCTCTGGCATAGACATGGCTGTGTCTGGCAGTATGACTATTGAAGAAGCCATGCAATTAAGCGATTACCAAGAATATGCCGCAACGAACACTGAGCGCGTTGCAGATGCATTCGCGTTTTACCTTTTTGATCCAAAGAGAATGAAATCAAACTATCCCGCGACGGCTAAAGAAATTCAAAACTATTTTAAAAGGCTTCAAAAGCGCGATCCATCAATGCCAGTCACTTTTCAAGCGAATCCGTTGACGGTTATTTTGGCGGCAGTCATGGCAGGTGTCGCACAAATGGCTGCACAAGATGACGAAGAAAAAGAGAATCGTCCACAGCCTGGCGCACTCACCCCTTCTGTCGGCGCACTGTCAGCGTAACAAGGAGATTTAATTTGAACTATACCGCAGCAGATTTTGTGCAAATCCTCTTGCGTATCGAAAACGTGATGGACAGTACATTATTAAATACAGCGCAAAAACACATAATTTTTAATGAAATGCTTACAGCATTGCCGGCAACATTTTATTGCACGCAATCGCAGCAAACAAGAGAGATTGTAAGCTCAATTCTAAAGGACAAAATTAATGCAAGAAACAAACGAGCAACCCGTGCCGCCGCAAAAAAAGCAACGCAAAAGGTCGCCTCCGATACCGATTAAAGACATCACAAAAAGCCGCGCTGGTCCCGATCATTATTTTTCTAATTTGATGAAAACTCCTGAAGGCCGAGCACTACGCAAAGAGTGGTCCAATAAGCCCAAAAAAAATGCGGGTCGCCCACTCGGTGTGCCAGATGGACACCGCGCAAACACAATTAAGCCAAAGCGTACTGCTGCCAAAAGGTACGCCACTCGAATGGTGAATCTCATGATAAAACAAGGTTATGACTTAGACGATGAATACCAACGCGAAGCACTGCGCACCGCTGTCGAAGTAATGCGCATCGACGGAGCTTCACGAGAAAAACTACAAGCTGCCAGGCTAGTTTTAGATTTCACAAAAAGCAAACCTGCCGCGAAATCCGATGTGACGATAAACGCTGCCGAAGATTTTTTAGCAGCGGTTCTTGCCGAGGAAAAAACAAATGGAGCCAGCGCTAAGAAAGATTCGTAAGCGCCTGAGAAATGAGTTTGCGTTGTACGCAAAAAGCGCGCTGAAAATAAGAACTAAAATAGGCGACATCTCACCGCTCAATCTCAATACAGCACAAAAGATTCTGGATAAAGCTGTTACTGATCAACTAGAAAGCGAAGGTAAAATCCGCATAATCATTTTAAAGGCGCGTCAGCAGGGCTTATCGACGCACGTTGGCGGCTATCTGTATTTTTCTGTAAGTCAGCGTAGTGCTCAAAAAGCGATGGTTGTGACTCATCATGCAGATTCTACTCGCGCCCTTTTTGACATGACAAAACGCTTCCACGATAACTGCCCGGCGATTCTCAAGCCTCACACGAAGTACAGCTCGCGCCGCGAAATGAACTTCGATGTTTTGGATTCTTCTTTTGTTGTATCGACCGCCGGAGGTGAGTCAATCGGACGTGGTGAGACACTTACATATTGTCACGCCTCCGAGCTTGCCTTTTGGGCAAAGTCATCAGCACGCGACAATTGGAATGGACTTACCCAAGCCGTGCCAAATCAAAAAGGAACTGCTATTTTTGTCGAAAGTACGGCTAACGGTGTGTCTGGCGTTTTCTACGATCTGTGGAAAGGTGCCGTCGCTGGCACAAATGGTTATGTTCCAGTTTTCATTCCGTGGTTTATCGATGAAAGTTATCGTGAGCTAGTACCAGTAAATTTTGAGCGTACCCCAGAAGAAGAAACCCTGGTTGAAGAATATGAGCTCGACAATGAACAGCTTATGTTTCGGCGCAAAAAAATCGCACAGAACGGCATAGATTTGTTTCGCCAGGAGTACCCCGCAGAAGCGGATGAAGCCTTTTTAACAACTGGTCGCCCGGTGTTCAACCCGGATGAGCTGCAACGAATGCTCAAAACAGCACCCGATGTACAAGAGCGATTGGCGCTCGAAGGCAACGAATGGAACTATCATTCGAAGGGTGAGCTGACAACATATCTGAAGCATGATCCCGGCGAGCAATACATTATAGGGGCCGACGTTGCGATGGGCGTTAGAGGCGGCGATTACTCTGTTGCGCAAATTTTAGACAGTAAAAAACGTCAAGTAGCAACATGGCGCGCCCACGCACATCCAGACTTTTTCGCAGAGATTCTCTATGCGCTTGGCGAGTATTACAACATGGCGTACATCATCGTGGAGAACAACTCACACGGCATCTTAACGTGTACGAGACTCGGTAAAGACATGGCGTACCCGCATTTTTTTACAGATATTGCCGTGGACAAATTGACTGAAAATCAAACGGTCAAACTCGGATTCACTACGACTGCAAAAACCAAGCCGCTAATCATTGACGAGCTTCGAGCGGCTGTCCGTGACGGAGAAATCCAAATTAATGACAAAGTAACTTTGCGCGAAATGCTGACTTACATTGTGACGGAATCTGGTGCAATGCAGGCAGAGCCGCAGTGCTTTGACGATTGCGTAATGGCTCTCGCGTTTGCTAATCACATACATGAGGACGCTTGGGAACCAATCCATGTACACGACGACTTTTATTTAGAGGCGGTATAAAAAATGGCTATAGATTACGAAGCGCTGGACGATGATCAGATCGTGACGAAGCTGGATGATTGCATAAGTCGAAGCGTCGGCTACTACGATTCTGAAATTTCGCAAGAACGTCAGAAAGTGCTCGAATATTACACAGGAGCTCTTCCTAAGCCAGCGCATGATGGCAATAGTAAGTACGTGAGCTTAGACGTGTATGACACCGTTGAGTGCATGAAAGCGACACTTCTAGAAACATTCAGTGCAGGCGAAGGCACCGTCAAATTCGTACCGCAAAGTGCTGAAGATGTTGAAATGGCGGCGTTATGTACGGCGTACACAGATTATGTTGCGCATCGCCAAAATGATATTTTTAGCGTCATGCAAACGGCTATTCACGACGGCTTGTTAGCGAGAGTTGGAATCTGTAGAGCGTACTGGCGGGAGAGCGAAGACTTTCACATTGAGTATTTTGATGATGTCACTGATTCAGAACTAGACATGCTTCTTTCGCAAGAAAATGTTGAGCTTCAAGATAGCGAAGAAGATGAACTCGGACTTACCAGCGGTTCTGTATATGTTTACCGAGATACGAGCCAGGTTGTCATCGAAAACATTGCACCAGAAGAGTTTCTGATCGAGCCGCAGGCTAAAAGTTTAGATGACATAGGCTTTTGCGCGCATCGGACCACAAAGACGGTTAGCGAGTTACTCGAAGAGGGATACGACGAAGATTTACTTGAAAAGATCGGGCCACATTCCGATGTTGATATGGAAACCGATCCAGAAGTTCTCTCGCGTCATGAAAACGTGTCAAGCGTGAGGGGCTTCAATAGCTTTGGATATCAAGACCAAGTTCGCTCAGTCACCGTTCACGAATGCTACATCGATTTAGATGTTGAGGGAGACGGTATTGCCGAGCTGTATAAAGTAATTAAAGCGGGAAATATTCTGCTCTATAAAGAGAAAGTTAACCGCCGTCCATTTGTTGCGTTCTGTCCGATTCCAATGCCACATGCTTTCTTCGGGAGTAATTTTGCCGACAAAATAATACCCACACAAAATGCTCGAACCGTGCTCACTCGGAGCATTTTAGATCACGCGATGATCACAAATAATCCACGATATATTGTCACCAAGGGTGGGCTCACCAATCCCAAAGAACTGATCGATAACCGCGTCGGCGGAATCGTCAACGCAACACGTCCAGATGCCATCGTACCAATGCAGCAGGCGAGCCTTAACCCTTTTATTTTTCAGACGATCAAACTTTTAGATGAGCAGCTTGAGGATACGTCGGGTGTGAGCAGAATCTCGCAAGGCACCAATAAAGACGCAATATCCAAGCAAAATAGTGCGGCAATGATTGAGCAACTTCAAACAATGTCGCAGGGGCGGCAGAAAATAATAGCTCGTAATTTCGCCAATCAATTTGTCAAGCCGCTCTACAACATGATCTATCAGCTTGTCATTGAAAACGAGCAAGATGACAAATTAGTTGAGCTAGCAGGCAACTATGTTCGCGTCTCACCGAGTAAATGGGCAGATCGACGCGATGTAAGTATTTCGCTGCACCTGGGATATGGGGAGCGCGAGCGCGAGTCACAAAAATACCTTGCGATGCATCAACTGTTTTCCACTGACGAAACACTAAGCACGATGTATGCCCCTCAAAATAAATACGCACTAATTTCAAAAATAATGGATCTTGGCGGCATCAAGAATGTGTCGGAATACTTAACAGACCCGAATCAGCTACAGCCGCAAGAGCCATCACCGTCTGAGCAATTACGGCTCGAAATGCTCCAGAAGCAAATTGAAGTAACTGAGCGTCAGACTCAGATTGCAGAGATGAAAGTACAAATGCAAGCCCAGAATCAAGCGCTTCAGTTGCAGCTAGATACTTTGAAAGCTGAGACTGAATTCGCTTTGAAATCCGATACGATGGATCTAAAAGAAGCTCAACTCGCGCACAAAGTGAAGATTGATGAAGCTGAACTTGAGCTGACACAACAGGCCGACACAATTACGGCTATTGCAAGCCCACGAGGCTAATTGTTTTTAAACTCGACAAGGAGACAGCATGGAACCCAATAAAGATGAGCTGATTGAACTCGGTAATAATTCAGAAGTTTTATTAAAAAATCCGACGTTTATTCTGACAACTAACCAACTGATTGAAGGCACTTTTGCAAACTTCGTGAATACGAAACCAGACGAGACGCAAAAGCGCGAATCAAGTTATTACCACCACCGCGCATTGATGGATATCGTCGCAACTCTACAGCAACGAGTTGCCGTGCGCGATCAAATGTTAAACGAAACAGAAACAGAGGAGTAGCACTATGGCTAATGCTAACGTGCAAGACACTCGCCCGGCGCTTGATGATTTAGATAGCGCCGCTGACGCCCTTTTATCTAGGTGGGAAGACGCTCCAGAAGAGGAGCTATCTGAAAATCAAGATCAGGCAACTGATGACGCATCTATAATTGAGACAGATGACGAATTAGAAAAAGAGGTAGCAGAAGACGAAGACACTGAAGATGACGCCGCAGACCCTGCGAACGATGCTGACCACGATGAACAGGAAGAGTTAGAAATCGACGACGATATGCTCGTTGAAATACCTGTTGACGGTGAGCATAAGCAGGTATCTGTAAAGGATCTCAAGCGTCTTTACGGTCAAGAAGCTAGTCTCACACGTAAGTCTCAAGAACTTGCATCTCAACGCAAACAAGCCGATGAAAACATCCAACGCACTTCGGCGCAATTACAGCGAATGATCGAAAAAGCACAAGAGCGGTATAAGCCTTACGAAGAGGTCGATATGCTCATTGCCTCGCGCCAGATGGACGCACAAGATTTCGCACAATTGAGAAAAGAAGCTGCGGAGGCTGAATCCGACGTTAAATTTTTGACCCAAGAAGCAGATCAATTTTTCAGCCAACTACAAGCACAACATTCGGAGCAGCAAAAAACTGCGGCGAAAGAAGCTGTAAAAGTGCTCGAAAAGGAAATGCCAGGTTGGAACGACTCAATGTACAACGATATTCGTACATATGCCATTTCAGCAGGCTTACCCGAACAAGCTGTTAATAGCTTTACCGATCCAAATGTCATCATGCTTTTAAATAAAGCGCGATTATTTGATCAAAGCAAAAAGGTCGCTACTGTGAAAAAATCAAAAGTTGCAACGAAGGTTCTTCGCTCAAAAAAAGCGCCCCCCACACAAGTGGATAAATCAAAGAGTCGCCAAAAAGCGGCAATTGATTCGCTTCGGTCGGGAGACGCCAATGATTTGGACGTTATTTCAAACGCTTTGTTAGCGCGATGGGAGCAATAAAAAAAATGAGGTAAAACCACATGGCTACTTATACTAGTTACGACGTTGTCGGAGCAAAAGAAAGTGTGGCCGATATTATCACAGATATCAGCCCAACTGACACGCCCGCGTTTACGCTTTTCAAAACTGAAAAGATATCAGCGCGAATCCATTCTTGGCTCGAAGATGATCTTGCATCAGCCGGCGTTAATGCCGCTGTTGAAGGAGCTAATTTCAGCGCAGGTTCACTTAATCAAGCCACAACGCGCACCAATAACACCCAAATCTTGACCAAGACATTTGCGGTAACAGCCACGCAAGACACAGTCGCAACATATGGACGTGCGAAAGAAACTGCGTACCAACTTGGAAAAGCACTTAAAGAAATCAAGCGCGATTTAGAACTTGCGATTGTGGGTGTTGACCAAGCCGCCGTAACTGGCAGCGCAAGCGCAGCACGAAAGTTTGCATCGATGAGTCAGCAAATCTCAACTTCAGTAGATGCCGGCGGGAACAGTACAGATCCGCTGACCGAAGCAAAGATTCTCACTCTCGGCCAAACTTTGTACACAGCCGGCAGTGAGCCATCAGTGCTTATGATAAAGCCTGCCGACAGCACGATCGTCGCAGGTTTTGCTGCAAGCTCAAATCGACAACGCGATCTAGCAGAAGCCACAACGCTAGTGAATGTCATCGATGTGCTCGTGACGCCATTCGGCCAATATCGCACGGTGCTTAATCGTCATCAGCTTTCAACGCACGCTTTCTTGATCGATCCAGCGATGTTCAAGACGCTTGTGTTGCGTCCGTTCTTCCGGGTGAAAAATGCCACGGTTGGCGATGCTGAGACTCACAGCGTTGTCGGAGAGTACAGCTTGAAGCATATGAATTTCGCGGACTCAGGAATGATCACCGGACTTTCATAAGTTCTAGCGCTTAATGAAAATTGATCGGGCCATCGATGATGGGGCCGTCTCCTCCCCTAGGTGCGCCCGGTCTTTTTTCTTTGTTTTTTTACAGGAGGCAACCAAGCATGAAAAATATAGAAACAGAATATCTTGATGGCGGCGATAACAGCGTCATCCGAAAACACACGCAGGATATTCCACGTAATTATCTTGATTCGCTCAAAATACAGCGCGAAGACTCCCTGGGACAGCGTGAGAATGAATTTATGCGTGTTGCCAGCGTACCAGTTGTCGTACATGAGCAATGGCTCCGCGAGGGCTTCGACATGATGAAAGAAAGTCCTACGGCAATTCTCAAACGGCTTCGCAATCAAAATCTCGATGCTTTCATAACGACCAAAAAGAGGGTGTAACAATGAATCTTGGCGACCTTCGGACCCATTTCAAAGCTCTTTTAAATCGCACAGACGTTTCGAGCCAGCTCATTGATACTTTTCTGGATCAGTCGCAAACAAGAATCATGCGGACTTTGCGCGTTCCAAACATGGAAAAGCAACATACTTACACAATCAGCGCATCTACAAGCTCTGTCGTATTACCAGCAGATTTTCTGGAAGCCATCGATCTCTATTTCGACGATTATCTACTCCGAAGAATACCGATGCGCGAAATGCTTCTGCGCCGAAAGAATGGAGAGTCTGGAAATCCACACTTTTTTGCGCGAGAAAATGAGAAGTTTTTACTTTTTCCTGCGCCCTCCTCTGGGACACTTACGCTAAATTACTACGCTACGTTTGCCACCATGAGCGCTGACAGCGATGAGAACGGACTCGCGCAAATGGCAAGCGATGTGCTTTTGTACGGCGCACTGGTGTTCGCAGCAGATTATTACTTAGACGACCGTCTGCCGCAATTTGAAATGCGTTTTGGGCAGCTATTGAACGAGATTCAACTCTTCGCGGACGACGCGGAGCTCGCTGGACAGCTCACATCAATACGGCCAACGACTTTTTATGATGACTAAAAATTGAAACTGAGGGAATCACATGGCTACTGGCTTTTATAGTGGATCTGGCGTTACTACAACAAACACTACTGCGATCGAGTCTGCAAAAACACAGGCAGAAAATAGTGCAACCGCTGCTGCTACGAGTGCAACCGCTGCTGCCACGAGTGCAACCGCTGCTGCCGCTACGGCTGCGGCAATGGCAACGGTTTTAGACGAAGATAATTTTGCAAGCGACAGTGCGTCTGCGGTTCCAACTCAGCAGTCAACGAAGGCGTACATTGCTAGTCAAGCAACGACCGCTACTCAAGCACGCGCTTTGGTAGAAAGTGCTACAGATTCCAATGTATTTACCGATGCTGACCACACAAAGCTGAATGCGATAGAAGCATCGGCTACTGCGGATCAAACTGCAGCCGAAATCAGGACGCTCGTAGAAAGTGCTACAGATTCCAATGTGTTTACCGATTCTGACCACACAAAGCTGAATGCGATAGAGGCATCGGCTACTGCGGATCAAACTGCAGCCGAAATCAGGACGCTCGTAGAAAGTGCTACAGATTCCAATGTATTTACCGATTCTGACCACACAAAGCTGAATGCGATAGAGGCATTGGCTACTGCTGATCAAACTGCAGCCGAAATCAGGACGCTCGTAGAAAGTGCTACAGATTCCAATGTATTTACCGATGCTGACCACACAAAGCTGAATGCGATAGAGGCATCTGCTAATGCATATACTTTGCCGTCTGCAACTGAAACAACATTGGGCGGCGTGGAGCTTTTCAGTGACACTGTTCAAGCCGTTGCTGCAAATTCGGTCACTGTTGGATCTTCAAGAACTTATGGTATTCAACTGAATGCGGATGGGCAAGCGGTAGTGAATATACCGTGGACGGATACTGTTGGCGTTCCGACAGTGAAAGCCAATCAAGATGGCACGACGACAACACCGACGAGTAATGCCATTCAATTAATCGCTGGAAATAACATAACGATATCTGAAGTTGGATTGCCAGGTAATTACAATTTCTCAGCGACGGGTTTGTTACCAACAGCAGGCGGTACAATGACGGGAGATTTGCTGTTTGGCGATAATAAGTCAATAAAATTAGGAACTGACAACGATTTAATCATTAAGCACGATGGCAGTAATTCTATAATCGAAGACGCGGGAACCGGGAATCTAAAATTAGTCGTACAGGATTTGCAAGTCGTCGATCAATCAAGTAACGCTCTTTTCTCGACTGCAAGTGGTGCTGAAACGATATTTTATGCGTCTGGATCAGACGAAGCGTTTAAAATTTTTGGCGACTCTGACGGGGCTGTGAGAGCGAAGACCAATATAAGAATTCACGACTTACAAGGTAGATTCCAAACGGGCCGTGCCGCTGTTGCAGATGCAGGTTCAGGTGCAGAATACTGTTTTGAAATGTATGCATCGTCAAATACCGCCGCCGCTGATGATGACCACGGAAACATCAAAGTGAAAGGGGGTGGAAATTTAAATGTGATCACGGACGCTGCTGTCGTGATTAACGCTACTACGATAGATATCAATGGCAATGCAGACATATCGGGCACTATAGCAGCAGGGGGTGTTGTAACGGCAAACGCAGGTGTGGTAGTAGATAACATCACGATTGATGGTAATGAGATTGATGTAAGTTCTGGCAACCTAACCCTAGACGTTGCAGGAGACATTATCCTCGATGCTGATGGTGGTAATTTAAAATTCGCAGACAATGGCACAGTAAAATTAGATATTTATGAATATAATTCAAATTTATATTTTGACAATCCAGTATCTAATTCTGGCGTTATATTCCAAGGTACAGACGGAAGCGCGTCCATATCGGCCCTCACACTTGATATGTCAAACGCAGGAGCCGCTACTTTCACAGGAGCAGTAACAGCCAACGCAGGTGTAGTGGTAGATAACATCACAATTGATGGTAATGAGATTGATGTAAGTTCTGGGAACCTAACCCTAGACGTTGCAGGAGACATTATCCTCGATGCAGATGGTGCTGATATTATCTTTGCTGACGGAGGAACCCAATTTGGGTTTATAGGAAACTCTAGCAGTGACTTGGTAATGAAGTCACAAGTTCAAGACAAAAACATTCTATTCAAAGGCAACGATGGCGGCAATACAGTCACAGCCCTTTCACTTGATATGTCAGCGGCGGGCGAAGCTACATTCAATGATGATATAAATTTAGGCGATAGCAAACGCTTGCGAATGGGTGCAGGTGGAGATTTTGAAATTTTTCATGATGGCTCAAATAATTACATTAAAGGTGCTAGTAGCGACCAAGATATAATTTTTCAAGGCGTAGATGGCGGCA
>Ga0181400_1000067_pt1 | contig 37081 bp, 17 predicted proteins | sample 23SPOviralmetaG_FD_130129 | JGI IMG/M metagenome (GOLD analysis project Ga0181400, IMG submission 130129) | Marine viral communities from the oligotrophic San Pedro Time Series (SPOT) site, San Pedro Channel, CA, USA - 23 SPOT_SRF_2011-06-22 | ecosystem: Environmental > Aquatic > Marine > Strait...
ACCCGTATTCACGTCTAAACTTTTCTTCGCCGATACGTCCAATTTCTGCGGCTTTCCATTCTTCGTCTCTATCAGGATGTTCGTTCCATTCAGCAACAAAACTATGAAAGCCATTTGACCCTAATTCAGTTTCATTACCGTGTGCGTCAAACTTTTCTTCTGCTTGTTTCCAAATAGTAGCAAATGTATCTTCATCTGAGTTTGGTGTGCTTGTAATAATAGCACGACCACCTGTTGCTAGTGTAGGTGATATTGAAGTCCAAAACTCTTCCGCAATATTAGGTTGTACAAATGCAAACTCGTCACAGTATAGTAATGAAATACTCATACCACGTCCAGTATTTCCAGTAGTTGTTTGTGCTACTATACGTGATCCGTTTTCAAACTCAATCGAACCTTTATTGTAACTTGTAACACCTGCTCTAATATGATCTGGACAAGTTTCATATACATAGCGTATACGTGCCATAATCTCTTGTGCGCCTGTATATTTGTGTGCTGCTACAAGTACAGTTTGATCAGGATTGAACATTGCATACCATGCTAGGTATATACTAGCACACGTAGTCTTACCTGTTTGCCTAGGCATCATATTGATATTAAATCGATAGTTATGGTACGAGTGCATTAACCGTAGTTGATATTCATACGGATCAAACAAAAGTTTACCTTTTACAGGATGTTGTATAAATGCAAAGTGACGTGCGAAGTGTAAATACCCTTCGTCAGGATCCATACACTTGACTAAGTCTTCTACTTGTGCATTTGTAAATGTTTCTTTTTTATTCGCCTTTTTAATTAAGACGCCGTCTAATGATGCTGCCATACTATTATTTACTCAAAAAAATAGCACCATAGGGTGCTATTTGGGTCCGTTCGCTCAGTCGGTAGAACGTTCTTATTTTGATAATTTTTCTTTTAATGCTGCTGCTAACTCTTTTGCAATACTTGCTTCAATAGCCATTGGGTTATCGCCGCCTGCTGCTGGTGAATATGCTTTTTTAACTTTATGCATGCCACCTGCAAGATCTTTAACCATATGGTGTGTATCTTTGTATTCCGGTTCATCTTCTGATCCGTCAGGTGAATTTTCCCATTCTTCTATTTCTTCATCTTCGCCCATGCCACAAGGTGCTTCTTCTGGTTCGTCCAACATTCTCATTTTTGAGACCATGTCATCATGTCCATCTACATGAGCATCTGCCTTTGGCATATCTACTTGTGCGCTAACTCCGGCATTTTTAAGAACATTAAGTAAATCAGCAACTTCTTCTGTACTTGATCCGTTTATTGAAATGTTCATCGAAGCTTCTGTAAGCATCTCTAGTGTTTTTTTCATATTCATGATAATACCGCCTTACTGTTTTCTTCATTACTAATATCCTGACTTTCGCCTGTTGGAGTATCTGCAATCGGATCGTGTTCTTTTTCTTTTCGAACAGTTTCAAGCTCTTTAAGTAAATCCATTACTCGTGCTTCGCCTGCCATTGATTGTCCGTCTTCGGATTCTAATTCTTCTTTTGTAAGTTTTATACTATACGGTTCGTCGGATTTTTCTTGTTGATACTCTTCCTGTGCTTCATTTGGATTACGTACTATAATATAACTTTGAGAAATATTACAACAATTACCAACATATTCTTGCATTACTTGCTGTGTTGTAGGATATTCAAGTTCTACTTCATAATATGTAACTTCCATATTTTGTAGTTGCGGAAAGTCTAAAGGACGTTCTTGTATTGGTGTTCGTTTTCCACTAGATAAATTTAGTAGTTTGTATTTGTTTAATGCTGTTTCTAGTTTATCTTCAAATCCTTCTGGAACTGGTCCAGCAACACCTATTTTAAATTCATAGGTCTTTTTTGATTCTGTTAAAAACTCTGCGAATTTTTTCATTGTAGTATCCTATCTATTAGTATTATTTATCCATGTTCTTAAGTTTTTCTAGTAGACTATTACGATCACTAACTACGTGGCCTTCTCCAGTAAACATGCTTCCGTCATCAGTAGATGATTCTTTATCCATTTTTTCTTTTTTAAGTTGTAATTCAACCATTTTTAATTTTTTATCTAGTTTTGCAACTTTAGCATCTAGACCAGTTTTTAAAAATGTACTAGCTACTTCGAATACTCTACCGCTATAACGTGCTTCTACGTTCATACCTAGATCTGTAAGATCTTCATAACTCTGTAATGCTCGTTCTGCAATATCGTTAAGTTCATTATCGGCCATTTCACCTAGTCCTTTGACACTAGGCAATGCATTTGCAATCTTATCAAACTCGTGAATATCGTTTTGCATCGATTCTTGTTTTTTAATATCCGACTTTTTTATTTTTTTATCGTTTACTTCGGGTAAGTCTAATAGTTCTTCTAATTTTTTGGTCATCGTATTTCCATTATATGCTACTATTATTTATCTACGTTTACCAGCATGGTAAATATCATTCTCTGTTACAATCCTAAATGTAATACCTTTTTGTTTACACCAGGCTCTTGCCGCTTCCCATTTTGCTTGATTAACAATGTAGTGTGCTTGATTATGTTTACTTCGTCCTACTTTTTCTTTTATTGCTTGATTTGCAGGTTTAATTTCTATTAATTCAACTTTTTGCTTACTAGAATTAGTAGTATATACTATGAAGAAATCTGGTACATATATTGTTTGTCTACCAGTTAGCGGATTTCTATAAGGTATTTGTACAGCTTCACTTGCCCATTGTGCTATACTAGGATGTTCGTCACAAAATTTCATAAAAGTAAATTCCCAGCTACTACGATATGTAGGAACTTTCGTACCTACGTATTTTTCAGGATACGTAGGTGAAAATCTACCTTGTGCAAATCTACCCATTTATAAAATAATATTTCTTGTTTCGGATAATTCAGATTGTGTTGGAGTTTTATATCCGAGCGTACTTGAAGACGGTCTATCAAAATTTAGTACTTCGGTAACTAATGCACTCAGCTGTACTCTTTCTAATGTTTTTAAAGTGTCTAATAGTTTAAAAACATTTACATTATCTATTTTCGCTTGTTGTAATAACGATCCTGATACTGCAATTGCTGCTTGTTTGTCAAAATCTCTCTTTTCAAAAAACCCTACAACTGCATCTACTTGATTTACTGGAAAACTTAATGGTTCGTCATAATAATCATTAAAGAATTTTTTTACTTTGGTTGCGCTATCATTAGCAGGTTGTGTCGGTAATGCATTACTCATTATACGTTCCTTAATCCTTTTGTTTCACTTGCTCGATGCACAATATTATTAGCTAGTCCTGTAATCTGACTGTCACCGTTTGATATAGCTGTTGTTGCTTCTTCTACTAGACTAGTTTTTTGAGTTGCTGTTAAGTTATTAAAATCGTTAAGTGTTCCGCCGCTGCCTACTAACCCTAAATTAAATGCTTGTTGTGCAGTAGCATTAGCAACACTCGAATTACTTCCAATTGTTTCTAATATTTCGTCAGCTTCTAATTCTCTTCGTTCTTTATCAGTTGATACTTGTGTAGCTAATACCTCATTGGCATTTGCTGATCCATTCGGAAATAGCACATCACTTATTCCGCCGGTTGGATTATTTATTATATTAGATAATCCGCCACTAAAAATATTAATACCTTCTTGTACAATTCCGCCACTAGTTAACTCTTTTGCATTTTTAAATGTATTAGTAGCAGATAACACTGTACCAAGTGTATTTCCTAAACTAAAATTACCTTGTGCATCTGTAAATGCTGTGCCGTTTCCTACAGCACCAAAAATATCTCCAATACCAGCAAGCACACCGCCTTGACCAAACAAGGTTGAAGTGCCGCCACCCGCTAATGTTATCGGACTAGGTCTAGTATCATAATGCTCTTGTCCAAAGCCTCTAGGTGACCCTTGGCTAACTGGCCCTCTACTATATAACACGCTTTCGTATGCAACTGTACAATTACTTTGTGCCATGCCGCCGGCATCAGTTTGATCCATTGTATCGTGTTTCCAATTAGTAATTTTAGGATTTATCAACATAAATCCAGTATACTGATGTCGACTTAATTGAAAAATTTGTATATTTTTAAAAAACGGAACACTACTATCATTGTCTAATCCGTATCTATATCTATTACGCAACGGACTTTGATATGTATTATCTGTTGGTGTCGATGCATATGCAGGAACAGTGTTATTTACACTACCCGATGCATCGAATGTAGTATAATTACCGTCTTTAAAATAGTATCTATAATATGCTTCCCAGAGTAATGTTGTTACACCAAAATTATCGTCATGGAATACTACGTTTATTGGATCGTAATCGAGTCTAGTTTGTACATTCTTTTTTCTATTATACTTGTGCTTAGTTTCCATTTGCATAGAGTAACTAGGTAAGTCGATAGACTTTACTAACATGCCTATTTCATTTTTATGTCTTTGATCTAATTGCGGAATACGTACTGCATCAGGATTAATTTCAAACACAACATGATATAAAAATTTATGTTTTGGTGCTAGTCTAAATGCATCGTCTACATATAGTCTTGCAGCATGTTGAAAATCAGCCATATCACCTTTGGGTGATAATGCACCATTTACAATATTATCTAAGAAACCGTTTAATTTATTTGCCATACTAATATTTATCAGAATATATTAACTACGCAGATAAAAAAATAGGGCCCAAAAAGGACCCTATTTTAATCTATTATTAGTTAGTTATTAAGTAACTGTTCCACCATTAGCTACTCCTGCTAATGCTGTACCTATATCATTACCAATTCCGCCTGCGCCATCTGTTTGAATAGCGTTATCATAGCGAATGTTTAATGTAACTGTTACTGGATCATTAGTAGCGTAGTTAAGTGTATTGTAGTTTGCACTCTCAACAAAGCAACCATACAATTCAAATCTATCTAAAACATCTACATCAGCACCGTTGCCGCCATCGAGTATTTCAATTGCAGTAGTAAATTTATAGTCGCCACCTGCTGCTGCACTTGCTTGCTCCATAAAGTCAAATTGTTTCTGTAATTGCTCACCTACACGTTTTTGTACTTCGTTATTTACATCTTCACGTAATGTCAATGTAATTGGTTCCCAAGTATGCTTACCTGCTAGATATGCACGTGAGTTATAAACATCAAGTGTTATTGGTTCGAAACTTACATTTGGTCTTGTTACATCTACAACTTGTTTTGTAAGTTCAGTAGATGGAGTAGTAACACCAAAGTTTTGTAACAGAACTCTAAATCTGTATTGTAGTTTCGGCATCAACAAACCTTGATTGCTTGCTGACTGATCACTGGCTAATGGCACAGTAATTTTTGAGAGTGATGTAATTGCCATTTTATTTTGCTCCTGTTATATTATATTTAGTCAAATTATAAACCTGCTATCTCGCCTGTATTTTTAAGTCTTAGAGGAATGTAAATAAACTCAACAGCTTTAACAGGCTCGATTGCAATATCAATATGTAATTCATTTCTGTCAATTCTGTTTGGTGTATTGTTTGAAGTATCACATACAACTAAGAAGTCATATAATGCTCTTTGTCCTACAAGTTCTAGTAATAAACTTTCAACTTGTTGTTTTACTTCATCTCTAGTAATCTTATCATTAGGTTCAAAGATGTAAGGTTTTGCAAGCTGATTAAGTTGTCTACGTAAGTATACCACAAGTCTTGCAACATTAATTCTATCTAACGAACTTGCGCCTCTTGCACGAGTTTTTTGTCCAAAGTTAACAAGTCCTGCACCTGTAATAAATGTAATTGGGTTAACATTTTGTGCATACAACGTATCTCTTTGTCCTTCGTTAAGTGCAACACTTACAAATTCACCTTCGTTATCAATATACCCTGTTGCTGTTGCATTAGTTATACCGCCACGTCTTGTACCTGCTGGTGCAAACCATGGAAACGATACATTATCGCTAAGTGCAATAGTGCGTAGCATCATGTGACTTGGAGGAACAACTACATTGTTACCAAAGTTATCACTTGTAAATCCGCTTGGGTAGAAAATACCTAAATATTCATCTCTACTTACAAGACCGTTGTCGTTATCTTCAACTGCTAGATTTACGTTTGTTGCCCACTCGTTTAATGAAGTTGCATCTGGTGTTAAACGGAATGGTGAGTCACCAACAATAAATGCCGTTAAACCTCTATCATAGTTTAGGCTTACCATTTCGCCAATTAGCTCTGGATAACCTGGTGTTGCCATTACGTTGAATACTCTTGATTCATCGTCACGTATTTCGTCATTGTTATTAACTACAGCCTGTAACTGTTGTACAATAACTTTACGTTGTGCTTTACGCCCGAAGCTACCTGCGCCGTCTTCTTGGTTGCCTGACTCTAGTACCCAACGATGTGGATAATAATTTGTCATTGCAACATCACCTTGACGTGCATTGTCAGCTGTTACATCAACATGATTACGTACAAATTTCTTAACATTAAATCCACTTCTACGTGTATTAAACAACATCATACCGCGTGGGTAAAGTGCTGGATCTGGTGCGTCAGCATCTAGGTAATCACTTGTTAATAGTTCAGCTATTGTTCCACTTGGTGCTGTACTTGCAGTTCCGCCTGACGTACCGTCACGAGCATCACCAAATACAATTCCTGCGCCTGTTGTTTGATCGCCGTTATCAACTAGTTCCCATTTTGCTAATGCATTCCATCTATAAATCGCTGGATAGTTTTCTAAATCACTTGTGTCAATCCATAGATCGTTTTGTACTGGGCCAGTTGGTGCTGTAGCACTCACTGTTGGGCCTTTAGCATTTGTAGCTGCATGGAATGTTTTATAACCTACCCATGTTGTACCATTATGTACCATAATGTCTGCTTCATCAACAATTGAGTTGTACCACAATGTACCATCTGCTGTTAGCGTTGTTGGTGCATCTGCACTTGCTTCATAACTTAAAAACTTCCAATTTGAAACTCTGTAATCGCCGCTTGCTTGAGCCGGTTCAACGTATACATTTGCTGCTGTGTCGTCTAAGTTAATTAGAGCCATTACACCAAAATTAAGTGCAGCTGATGCTTGTGCGAGACCTGTATCATAACCAGTAACGTTTTTAATTGTTAAATCGCCACCTTTGTCATGTGTAACTTTTACTCTATTATCAGCTGTAACTTCTGCTAATACATTAGTAAATCCAGCAGTTGCAATTGCTTCAACTAATGTTGTTGCATCTGTTGCATCTCCTGCTGCTGTGATAGTAACAGTTTTTGCTGCTGCCATTGCTGTTGCACCTGGTACTGATTCAGCTATCTCAACTGTGTATGTTTGTCCAGCTGCTAATTGTGCTGCAACAACATCACTTTGTGCTGATGTAGCACCTAATGCTTCTCTTCTAAATAGTTTGAAACCAGCTAGTGATTCGTAAGTTGGATCGCTTTGTACATATAATGCACCTGTTGCAATGTTAAGGCCGCCGTCTGCGTCTATTGTTTTCATTGCAGTTGCATTATCTGCATAAATCGGTGCTGTTTGCTCTTCCCATAATCCTGTAGCAGCATTATACTTTTTAACTCTCCAACGTGCACCTGCATTAGGTTCTGTTGTTTTGGTCCATATACTACCAGTTACTGCTGGATTAGAATCAGTTGAATAAAATTCTGGAACTGATGTATGTGCGCTTATTTGCAATACTGGGCCATCGGCAACAACCTCATCTAATCCAAAATCTTCAATATTTACATTTGGTGTCGGGCTGTCTTCTTCTTGAAGTAACATTTTTCCGTCTACATTTGCGCCGTTTGATTTAGCACCTTGACCAACGAAGAACGATAGTACTCCGTTTGAATATGTAGCTGAGATATCAGCTGCCCAAGTTACTTGGTTTCCAGCAAGTGCAGCAATAACGTCAGTTGCAAAATCTGCTGCTGTAGTTCCTGATACTATATTAATTGTTGCGCCGTTAATTCTAATAACACCGCCTGCACCAAATCCACTTAGTAGTGTAAATTGTGCTGCTGGCCATGATTTAGTCCATTCATTACTGCCAACTTTTACCCATTGCGCTGAGCTATTTTTGTAGTACATGTCGTTGTTTGCATTTGCTGCAACTACTGCATAGTCACCTACTTTGCCTACAGATGCTTTTGGAACTCCGCCGCTTACGTCATCAACAGTCAGTACTTTTGGAAGTTTATTTGTAAATGACTGACCTCCTGTTGCTGAAGCTGCGTTACCGTTCCATTCAAAAATGCCCCATGTTGTAGAAGCAGTATCTAACCAGTAAGCCCCATTTGCAGGGTCTCCAGATGGTGCATTTGCACTTGCTGCAAGTGCTGCTATACTACAGTCTGCTCTAACTACGTATGCTCTGTTGCTTACGCCTAAATACGAATAAGCAGCTTGTAAGCCATATTCGTTAAGTTCGCTACCGTGTATTGGATTTCCGCTTGTATCTGTTTGAAACACTGGATCTCCAAATGTTTCAGCTAAATCTCTTTGTGAAGTTAGCAAGTATGGTTTACCTGCATTTGCTTTTAATGTACCTGGCGCAGTTCCAGTCCCAGCTGGATTGCTTTTGTTTTCTGCACTGGTTACAAATATCATTGGTGTTGTACCTGGTTCTGCTGGTGTATAGAAACTTTCGTCTATAACGCTAACCTGTACGCCTGGTGATGTGAGTGCCATTTAATTTTCTCCCAAAATGTTATTACACATGTATTTAGTAAAAAGAATATAAAAAAGTCTATTATACCAATAGAAAAAGGGAACGAAAAGGTGAGGTAAATACATTATGAGGCCATTATGTAAATGTAAGCAACGTCCTGCGGCTATAAATTATTATAAAGACGGTAAGACGTATTATCGCAAACTATGCGAATCATGTTTGCGAAACGGGTTAGGATCTAATATTCCTAAATGGATGCTTGCTGGATATACTAAAAAAGATGTATGTGAAAAATGTAGTTTTAAAAGTTCACACAGCGAACAATTTAATGTATTTCATATAGATGGTGATCTTAATAATTGTCGGTCAAGTAACTTAAAAACTATTTGTGCTAATTGCCAACGTATTATACAGAAAGAAGGAGTCAAATGGCGGCAGGGCGATCTAACTCCTGACTTTTAAATATTTCATTAGCTGTCGAGTATTAAACCAAAGATCGTCTAGCGTACCATTATTATCAATTGTAAAGTCTGCCATCCATTGTTCTAGACTCATACTATCTTTAGACTCACTCGGCAAGTGATTGCTTCTATCAACCCAGATACAGTAATCAAATACGCCTGTGTTTTGCATTGCAAAGAATTCACGCTTGTTGCGTAGCCCACAATAGATATCATAGGCATCAAACATTTCTCTACCTAGAGTCGCTGCATCAGGAACATTATAATCGCAGATAGCATTATACCATTCTGCTCTGTGACTATGCCTGTCAGCATAACACTCTTCTTCATTAGCATATCCATATTTGTCCTTTAAATCATCATAGATGAATAACTTTGAGCAAAACTTACTGCTACTTTCAAAAGTGTACCCGTATTCGTCTCGTAGAATTTCGCACACAGTATCCTTTCCATGGCGGCCGTGTCCAATAACAAGTAATTTAGGTATCATAATATCTCCGTATAATATAATTTACATTATAACAGATTTTTTATGTATTGTCAAGTAGTTTATCCGATTAAAAATCCGTATCCAGTTCCGCCAGAGATAGCAGTTGATACTTCTTGCTCTAGTTTTTCCATTTCTTGCATTGCTTCATTTTTAAGATCATTACCGTTAAGTGTCGAACCACCTTGTGGCCCTGCAATAGTAGCAAATTTACTACGTGCTTCTCCTAGCATATATTTACAACTAGCAAGAGTATAATCTTTAATCCATTGTACTGCTAAGTAATCACCTAAAAGTTGCTCGTCGGGTCTATAGTTATATGCATATATCATTACTTCTTCGTCAGCACGTGGTCGCTGTAGTATTGTAAGTTTCTTAGTTGAGGAGTTCCATTTAAATTCAATAAAACTACCAAACATACGTCCTACCAGTTCTTGATAACCGGCAAACATTTCGTATGTAGCAAGTCCTCCCATTTGAGTAGAACCACTAAGTAAATATGTATTTGTATACGCAAGGTTAAATGGCTCAAATAAACTGCCGCCACCGCCGTTGCCTGTACGTGATCCGATGCTTCTTCGGAACAATTGTCTAACTTCGATTACTTCTGATGGAAGTATGTATTCGTTCTGATCTTCTATTAATTTTAAAAAAAGATAACTTTCTTCAACTGCATGATCGCTACGCATTCTATAGCGGGTCAATGCTTTGGTTAACCCTGTTTGGTAATGTATAGGATCAAGTTCAACGTCGACCATACCTCCGCCAAGCATTGCGTTTACGTAATCAAAGATTTCTTGTTTTTGTGTTGCTAATGTCATATAAACTTCTCCACTAGTATTTATCGTAACGATAAATATACATATGCCGAGACTATCTTTATATAAACCAGAGCGTGGCAATGATTACGCATTTTTAGATAAATCGATTAGTGAAATGTTCACTATCGGTGGAACTGATGTATTTGTACACAAATATCTTGGTCCTAAAGATGTAAGTAATGATGCTGCAACAGCAGATCAACCATCATATGTGGGAGGATCTACAGAAACATCAATACAGGATATGTTATTCTTAGAAAATAGAGATCGAAAATATGATCCCAACATTTATAATTTAAGAGGCATTTATAATGTCCAAGATATAGATTTTGACCTTAGTCAATTTGGTTTGTTTTTAAGTAATGATACGTTGTTCATGACAATACACATTTCTGATAGTGTAAGAATATTAGGAAGGAAGGCTATGGCCGGTGATGTAATTGAATTACCGCATTTAGTAGATGAACATGCATTAAATGATTATAGTGTTGCATTAAAAAGATTTTATGTTATTGAAGATGTAAACCGTGCTAGTGAAGGATTTTCACCTACATGGTATCCACACTTATATAGACTAAAGTTGAAGCAAATATATGACGGTCAAGAATTTAAAGAAATTTTAGATCTTCCAGCTAATGAAGAAGAACCAGGAGAAGGTTCATTAAGAGATATTCTTAGCACGTATGAAGTTGAAATGCAAATTAACGATGCTGTTGTAGCACAAGCAGAAACTGATGCAGGGAAAAGCGGCTACGATACTGCACATTATTATTCATTATCAACAAATTCAGATGGTAGTGTAGATTTAGAAACTGCACAAACGGATGCTAACGGGAATACTGCTGCGAGACCAGCAAGGTCAGGATACAACGGTTACTTGTTAGGAACAACTGATGCGCCCAACGGAGCAGAATTTGGTATGGGTATTAGTTTTCCGCTTGAAAGTCAAGCAGGAGACTATTTTTTAAGAACTGATTTTTTACCAAAACGACTTTTTAGATACAACGGATCAAGTTGGACTAAGATGCAAGACGGTGTAAGGGTAAATATGTCGCAGACTGATACAAGAAATACACAAAAAACTTCGTTTATTAATAATACAAACTCTAGTAATATTGCTGGAGAAACTATTAATGAAAGACAAAGTTTAAGTAAAGCATTACGTCCTAAAGGACTGGAAACGGATAATTAATAATCATGCAACATTTTTATGATGGACAAATACGTAGATACATTACCCAAATGATTAGAATGCTTAGTAATTTTGGATATCAAGATATTGAAGGTAATGTAGTACGTATACCAGTTACTTACGGAGATTTAACACGACAAGTTGCAAATATAATGCGTGACAACAGTGAAAACAAAATTCCTAGTGCACCAAGAATGGCTGTTTATATCACTGGATTAGAAATTGATCGTTCAAGGACTGCTGATCAATCTTTTGTAAGTAAATTAAATATAAGAGAACGTAAGTACGACTCATCTGGTAAGGAATATCTAGATGAGCAAGGTAAAAATTATACAGTAGAACGTTTAATGCCAACACCGTATACTCTAAGTGTTAGTGCAGATCTTTGGAGTACTAATACAGATCAAAAACTACAAATACTAGAACAAATATTAGTATTGTTTAATCCAAGTTTAGAAATACAAACTACAGACAACTACATAGACTGGGCAAGTTTAACAGTAGTAAACTTAGAAGGTATTACTTACAGTAGTAGAAGTGTTCCGGTTGGAATTGATAGTGAAATAGATATTGCTACACTACAGTTTCAAGTTCCAATTTATTTAAGTGCTCCTGTAAAAGTAAAAAGACTAGGTGTTATTACAAATATTATACAAAGTATTTTTCATGCCGATTCGGGAGAAATTGACTTACAATTAACTCCTTTACAAAATACAGACAATATTCCAGATAATTATTATACAGATATTGCAGAACAACCGTTAATAAAAACAAATTATCAAGGATACGGCATGTTTGTCGATAATACATCTATACAGATTATTAGTAAAAATAAAGTCGGTGCTGTAAAATGGGATGACTTGCTAGAAGCATATCCTGGACAGTATAGTGCAGGAATTAGTCGAATTTATCTTACAAATGAAAATTTAAATAACGAAATAACAGGAACCTTTGCATTAAATGAATTAGATACAACAAAAATTGTTATAGATTGGGACTTAGATAGTTTACCTACTAATAGTGTGTTTGCAAGTAACTTTAGAGATGCTAATCAATTATCTACAATCGATGCAATTGTAGATCCTTTAATATTAAATCCTATCGATTTTGAAGTTCAAGGTTACAGATTTTTAATAACAAATTCTATTAATAATAACACAGCCTGGAATAATTTAGTAGCAAATACTAATGACATTATTGAATATAACGGTACAAATTGGTATGTGTTGTTTGATAGTGAAATTAGTAATTCTGTATCATACGTAACAAATACTAATACAGGTAAACAATATTACTGGAGTGGAGAACAGTGGTTGTTAAGTATCGAAGGCGAGTATTCAAAAGGTAACTGGAGACTTAGTTTAGACGGCTAACTACTTATATGAAAGAAATTTTATGTAGTGGTGCAATTTTTTTTGCAAAAGACACTAAACGTATGTTATTTTTACATAGAAAAAATGGAAATAAAAGCAATCAATGGGGAATTGTCGGCGGAAAAGTTGAACAAAATGAATCAGTATGGAATGGACTAAAAAGAGAAATACTAGAAGAAATTGGCCATACTCCTAAAATTCAAAAAACTATACCCTTAGAAACATTTGTAAGTAATGATAGTAAATTTAGCTTTCATACATACTTATGTATAGTCGATAATGAGTTTATTCCAACACTTAATATTGAACATGATAGTTATGCCTGGTGCTCGTATAAAAGCTGGCCAAAGCCGTTACATATAGGTTTAAAGAGTAGTCTATCAAACAATACTATTAAGAAAAAACTTGAAACTGTATTTGATATAATAGACTTTATTTAAACGTCACCTGTATTTGTACTTGGCCAGGATCTACCATTGCCCCATATAATTCGTACTGCTCCTTGAGCACCAGATCCGCCCGAACCAAATGTATCGTCTTCTCGACCTGAGCCTGCGCCACCGTAAAGGCCGCCATTGCCTGTTCCAGCACCACCGCCTGACCCGCCGCTACCTGGGCTGTTGGTACTGCCGCCTGAGCCGCTTGCACCTTCTCCCAAGAATCCAACACCGCCTCCGCCTGACGAAGGTGCGCCGCCTTGAGACTTTCCGCCTCCGCCTCCGCCGCCACCGCCGCTTCCGTTTTGGCCTTGCCCGCCATTACCTGTTCCAGCATTGCCGCCGTTTCCAGAATATCCTCCGGCGCCGCCGCCACCACCGCCACCGTTGTTAAACTGCGAAGTACCTCCGCTACCGCCATTGCCGCCTCCGGATGCTGTACGTCCGCCACCTGAACCGCCTGTGCTTTCGTTTGCGCCGCCACTGCCGCCAAATGCTCGTACAAGTCGAGTACCGCCTCTTCTAACATATGATTCGCCGCCACTGCCGCCTGACTGTGCGTCATTGCCGCCTGAGCCGCCGGCGCCGACACCTACAACTAAGGTTTCGCCAGCAGTAACAGCAACGCTGTTTGACCAACCAAGGCCGCCTCCGCCGCCTCCCGAACCCGAACCGTTTGAGTTACCTTCACAACCAGCAGCTCCTCCACCACCTCCGATGCATAAAATATGCAATTCACTAACACCGCTTGGAGACGTAAAGTTTGTTTCTCCTGTTGATGTAAAATTCTGTTGACCTTCTAAAGCTGCACCTCTAATTTCGCCCCAGCCAATACCATTCCAAAATTCCATGTTGTTTGTAGAGGTGTTTAAACGTAGATATCCTAAACCTGTGCTTGAATTAACCGACGGACGCTGTGCTGTTGTACCTGTCATGATTTTAGCAGCGCCAGTAAACGAACCAGTCGTTCCGACATATTGACTATTTACTGCTGGTATTGTAGGTTTACCTGTTACGTTACCCCAAGCTACACTGCCTGCTGAATCAGCATATCCTGCATATACTTTGGTCCAACTTGCCCAGCTATTGTTTTCTCTTACTCGTCTGTATAAATATGCTCCGCCGCTTTTTCTTGGAAATGCTACTTGTAGTGCATAAGAATTTGTGCCTTTATACGGATATTCATTACCTAATCCCATAGACCATGTGTAATGTTGTACCCCTTCAGGACTATCACTTGCACTGGAGTTCTGCATGTACCAAACACCAAAGTTTGGTATTGCATCAAACGATTGATATGTGCTATGGTTATTTCCTTGGTTATTCCAAAGAGCAACTTTTTGTACACCATCTATTGTATCTGCATCTAAGCCGTTACCCGAACCTTCGTCAGCTACAGTAAGTACTCTGTTACCACCTGCATAATGTGCACCTGTTGAAGATATTGTACCATTTGATCCGTTTAAAAATACTCGTGCATCGCCGTCAGCTGCAACATACATACCCCAACCATTGCCGCCGCTGTCTAAGTTACCGCTTATAAATGTTGCGTTCTGAGATGTAGTATACCCAATGCCGTACATATTATCTAATGTTGCGTCTTCTGGATTGTAGGAAGACCCAATAGAGTATATTGGATTAGATTTAGCACTGTTAGCAGCAACGTTATTGTAAGACCCTTCAAGGTGTCCCGAGTAATGGTTATCTCTTCTATAGTGTCTTTCGCCAGCAGTTCTAAATCCTGAACCATCTGCATAACCTACTACTGCATTATTAACACGAAATTCTGTTAAACTATCTCTTGCATGTCTAATAGCCCAGTTACCGTCTGAGTCAAGAAACCCAACTTCGTTTGATGTAGTTGAATACACATAACCTCTAATAGTGCCGTTATCTGATTTTAATCTAATTGACCCGCCGTCATTAGTTCTTACATCAACGTATCTACTCTGTTGGTTGCGAATAAGCAGAGCATCATCTCCTGCTACCCATTGTATGTAGGCACGATCTGTTGTACCTTCTTCCCAACGAATATACGGATTGTCTGATCCACTTAGCTGTATTTTTTGGTCAGTTGATGTACTTATTAATGTTGGTTGATTTAAGACAACCTGGTTGTCTTCTGCACTTACAATAACAGAGTTGTTAACAAGAAGTCTAACATGATCGTCTTGATTAATCTGTACAGCCGCTTGGTTGTCTGCATCACGTAGAGTAAATTCTCTACCATCGTCGTCCCAATATAGATAGCCACATATTGTACCGTTAGAATCTTCAAATCTCATATTTCCGTTGTCACTGTTACCTGAACGAACTCTAAAATCGTTGTTGTCTAAACTTTGTATAAACCAACCATCTGCAAACGTAACTCTTGGATCTGTTTGTTGAGACATATTAAGATTGTTACCCTTAATGTCTCCATTAACATGTAACAATGCTCCTGATGGTGCAATACCAATACCAACATTACCAGCAGTTTCTGCAAGTTTTATATCGCCAGTTGCAAGAACTTCAATGTTTTTAGTCCCTGAACCTGTAAACGCTCCTACACCCGATCCTGTACTTGTAACAGTAAACACTGTTGTTGACACGTCATTTGCTAACGAAAATAATTCTCCGTTACTTGCATTGAGTATAATTTTGCCGCCTGCTGTTGGTGTTACACTTAATGTAATATTTTGTGCAGCAGTAGTTCCGTCTGCCCCCGAAAAAACTATGTTAGGATCGTTTGCTGTACCCGTGTTTGGGGTAATTACAATATTCTTATCGGTGTTTGCCATTTATACAATGCTCCATTTAGTTACTGTATTTATATTCATTATTCGTCCTTGTACTCAATGTCCATTCTATCAACGTCTTTACGTTCTGCAAATACGTGATAAAAACAACTAATAATATCGAAGGATGATGCAATGTAAATTTTATTATCTTCTATTTTTTCTACCCAGTATTCATTAAATTTTCCAAATCCTGTAAGACTAACTGTTATTGAATCTTCATGTACAAGACCTGTCCAATAGTCAGGTAAGTCAATTACTTTAGAATTTGTAAGTTTGCCTCGAACGTATACTGAATGTTCTGGTCCCTCAAGTACGCCGTGTCTTAATTTATGACCTTCTTTAGTTGGATGATCAATTAAGAAACTTTTGTCAGTAGCAGTTAGTGTACCTGTAATAGTTAAGTCACCGTTATCTACATCAAATGTATAACGAGTTGCGTTTGAACTATTACCGTCTCTAATAAACCAATTACCTCCACCGTTAATATCTGTATAGAAGTTTGATCCGTTCCAGAATTGCTCAACATCATTACCTGTACCAAATCTTAAAACTTTATTATCTTGGAAAGTAACGTTACCTGTAAATGTGCCACCTGCTTTAGGTATTTTTGTATCATCGGCTATTGTAATATCTGCTGTACCGTCAAAAGAAACACCATTGATGTTACGTGCGTTTTCAAGTGCAGTAGCAGTAGCAGCATTACCTGTAATATTTGAACTAATTGATCCTGGCAATCTTGCGTCATCTATTGTACCGCTGGTAATGTAATCAGCATCAATTGCTGTAATAGGAATAGTAATGTCTTGACTTCCATCAAAACTTGTAGCAGTTGCAGTTACAGCAGTGCCAATATCAAGTGTTCGACCTGGATTTAATACAGTTGCACTACTTGCATTACCAACAAGTGGTCCAACAAATCTATCTGCATACACATCTTCTGAAACACCTACGCCGCCTGTTACAACAAGTGTACCTGTTGTTTTTGAACTTGAAGCAGTATTTTGAGTAAATGTCACAGCATTATTAGCTGCTAATGTAGTAAATGCACCTGTGCTTCTGGTGGTGCTGCCGATTGGAGTTGCTTGTAAACTGCCTGCATATATTGCACCTGCTACACCAATTCCGCCACTTGCTACAAATGAGCCTGTTGATGTAGAAGTACTTGCTGTTGTGTCTGTAACTCTTGTTAATCCGTTTGCATTTAATGTAGTAAAATTACCGCTTTTTCGAGTAGTTACACCGATATCCATATTGTCGATATCGCCAGTAGTACCCGGATTTATTGTAACTTCACCGGTGCCTGTTGGAGAAATAGTTACATTTGCATTTGCAGGACTTAAATTAACTGCACCAGTTGATGTTATGCCGCCAGCAGTTATAGTACCTGTGGTAATTTTTCCACTAACGCCAACACCGCCTGTTACAACAAGTGTACCTGTTGATGTGGAAGTACTTGCGGTGTTTGCAGTAAATGTAACACCGCTATTAGCAGTTAGTGTAGTAAATGCTCCTGTACTTCTTGTAGTACTACCAATTGATGTATTATCAATTGAACCAGCATCAATATTTACAGTGTCCGCTGATAATGAATCAATGTTTGCAGTACCGTCAATATAAAGGTTACGCCATTGAACAGATGATGTTCCTAAATCGTATGTATCATCTGCACTGGGCACTAATGCACTTGCAATTCTTGCATTAAATGTTACTGTATCTGTATTAGCATTACCGAGTGTTGTATTTCCGTTTGCATTTAATGTAGTAAATTTACCAGTTGATCTATTATTATCGCCAATTGGGGTACCGTCAATTTCTCCGCCATTAATGTTAGCATTAGCTGATGTTATATTACCTTCTACATTAATATTAGCTGTGCCAATTGTTCCTGAATATACATCACTTACAACAGTTGCTTCTGGTATAAATGTAAATCTACCTGTAGAGTCATCAAATCCAAAAAATCCTGTTCTTGACGCTGTACCTGTATGCCAGCCAAATTCTATGCCTCTATCTTTACTATCATCAGACTGAGGATTACCGCCAATTTGAATTGTAGGATCTTCAACTTGCAATGTAGTTGATTCAATAACTGTACTGCCGCCGCCAAGTGTTAAACTTCCGACAACATCTAAGTTTCCGCCTACGTTTAAGTTTTTAGCAATACCGACACCACCTGAAATTACAACAGCACCATTAGCACTTGTACTACTTTGAGTTGTTGCTGTCATTGTAGTAGTTGAGTTTGATGTTAGTGTAGTAAATGCACCACTTGCTCTTGTAACTGAACCAATATTCATATTATTCATATTACCAGCAGTTGCAGGTGCAATAGTTACTGTGCCTGAACCTGTAGGCTGAATACTTACATTATTGTTTGGTGGATTAATTGAAGTTGTACCTGTAGCAGTTAATCCTACCATTGTGCCACTACCGCCGATAAACAAGTCGTCAGCAATACCAACACCGCCGCTTACTACAAGAGCACCACTTGATATAGATGTACTTGCTGATGTATTTGTAACTTTTGCTAATCCACTTGCATTTAGTGCAGTAAAAGATCCTGGTAATTGATTAACATTACCAATTGTCATATTATTAATTGTACCGCCAGTAGCTGGACTTATAGCAACCGAGCCTGTGCCTGTTGGACTAATTGTAACGTTTTGATTATTTGGACTTAAATTAACTGCTCCAGTACTAACAATACCAGCAGTTGTTGTAGTAGCGCCAACATATAATTTTTTACCAATTCCTACGCCGCCTGACATAACAACGCCGCCACTTGTAGTATTACTACTTTGTGTAGCATCTGTAAAGCGTGTAAGCGCATTTGAATTAAGTGTAGTAAAGTTACCTGCGCCTCTTGTCACAGTACCTATTGCTACATTGTTTATTGTTCCTGCTGCTGTTGGAGCAATTGTTAGGCCGCCGACTGGTTCAATTTCTACAGCACCGGTGCCTGTTGGTGAAATAGTAACATTGGAATTTGAACCATTTATTGTTACTGTTCCGTTAGCTGCAAGACTTGTAAATGCACCTGAATTACGTGTTAAATTTCCAACAGGTGCTTGTATACTGCCTGCATATACATCAAGAGCAAATCCTGCACCACCGCCTACTATAAGTGCGCCAGTTGTTGTACTTGTACTATTAGTATTATTTGTAATATTTGTAATACCGCTTGCTTCAAGTGTTGTAAATCTTGCACTATTAGGAGTTGTAGTACCAATTTCTGTATCATCAATTGTACCGCCTGTAATTGTAATATTGTCTGATGAGAAGTCACCAACAATGTTTGCAATTAGTGTAGCTCTGTCGCCGCCAACTACTTCGTTATTAATAGTTGCATCGGTTAACATTCTAAATACTTTATCAGACTCGTCAAAACCAAAGAACCCAAGTCTATTTTGTTGATCGTAATAATTGAATATTACACCTACATCTTTTGAGTTGTTCTGTGTAAGTGCATTTTTACCATTAAGTTTTACAATAGGATCTTCAACAGTTAGTGCAGTTGCACCAATATCTGCATTAACACCATTAACTGTAAGATCTCCAGTAACTTCAAAATTACCGCCAACATATAAGTTTTGACTAATGCCAACGCCACCTGTGACTACAAGTGTACCTGACGTAGTATTAGTAGCAAAAACATTACCATTTAATGCCATTGTTCCTGAATTTATTTTTCCGCCAACACCTAATCCGCCATCGATAATAACAGCTCCGGTAGTGCTACTTGTACTTGCGGTTGTATTATCAAAGTTAGCTATTCCACTTGCTGTTAATGACGTAACACTTGCTGCGGCTGGCGAAACTGAACCAATAGTAACATTATCCATTGTTCCTGACGCTGCTGGAGCAATATTTAACGTTCCTGTGCCTGTAGGAGTAATGCTTACATTAGCATTAGGAGGATTTAAGTTAACTGTACTATTTGCTTGTAAGGATGTAAATGCTCCACTACCTCTTGATATATTACCAATTGGTGTTTCTTGAATGCCGCCGGCGTATATATTTTTTGTTACACCTACGCCGCCATCAACTATAAGAGCTCCACTTGCTACACTTACAGCATCAATTGCACTATTAAGATTTAACGAGCCGCTTGCTGCAAGCATGTTTACTGTTGTTGCTGCGCCAAACGCATTTACAGTAGTAGCGGTGTTATTAATTACATCAAATGTTAATGACGAAGTTTCAATTCTATCTCCGCCTATGTTAAGGTCGTCAGCAAAAACACCTTCACCGATACTACTTACACGAAACACTTCTGCAGCAGGATCACCATTTTTTTGTAGTAATAATCTAAATTCAAAATCTTCTGATAGCGAGGTAGCATCTTCACTTCTTACTTGTAAAATGCCACCTTTTTCAATGTTATTTTCAGAAGTTTCTGCTTCAAACACTAATGCAGTACCAATTCCAGTACCGGGTGTACCTGATGTACTGTGCCTAATAGTAAGGACCTCAGTTACTCCAGTAGCATTATTATCGTTTGTATTGAGTATTAGTTCGTTAGGCGCTTGTGCTAATTGAGCATTAAACGTAACAATATCGTTAATATTATCGCCCATAGTAACATTACCGTCAACACTAAAGTCTGTTGTTACGTTAACACCTACACCTAATGCTCCACCACCGACGCTAAGATTACCTGTAATTTCTAAATCTGTATCTATTTTAACGCCGCCGCTATTTACATACAACGCATATGAATTTGTAATACTTGCATTACTGCCGGCACCAACTGCACCGTCGATATATACGTTAGCAACATCAGTATAATTTACATTATTTAATGATTGTAATGTTTGATCTTGAAAACTATGTATTGCCGTAAACGCTTGTGTACTGCCATTACTACTATTATTGTCAGTAAATATCGAGGACTGACTATCAAAACCTGGGCCTGCTGATGACCAAAATGTTGAATTAACATTACCATCTCGTGTAAAGCCTGTATTAGCACTAATTACACCCCCTGCTGTAATATTTCTCTCAACGCCAACGCCGCCCTCGACTACTAATGCCCCAGTGTCTTTACTTGTACTATCTGTAGAGCCTAAAAATACACCGTCTTGTTGTACAATTAAGCCATTTTTGACTCGAAAATCTTGATCTGCCATCTTTTGGTTTCCCTATCCACCTTATTATGGAGGACAATATTAATGTCCTCCTTATTATATTTATACAGTTGTTAGTGTTCGAGTTACTTTAACATTACATGTTCCTGAAGCAGATTGTACTAATAGTCGTACATTTCCGGCAGTTATATCTGCTGTTACATCTGCTAAATTAGCCGATCCAGTTCTAACTATACCATACTGCGTCATCGAAGCTGTTGCACCGTTGTGGATAACTAATATTTCACTTGTACTATAATCACCTGTTGTGCTTTCTATTTGTAAAATATATTTTGCACTTCTGTATACTGCTAAATCCCAACTATCTACTGCAATTGGTGCAGCAGTTCCGATATTTGTAACATTAGCAACGCCAGTAATACTAATTTGATTAGTACCGTCATAGTAACTATGCGATGCACTTGCTATTGTACCTTTGTTTCCAGATATAACATCGCCATTACTTGCTCCGTCTGGAACAACAGTAAATGCTCCGATGCTATCATCCCAACCAAAGAATCCTTGCTTTGGTGTTCCGTCTACATATTGGAATGTAACACCTCGGTCTTTATTATCGTCAGTTGTTTGTGTATAAATTACAACAGTACCAGTGGATGCTTGTGTATTTGCACTACTTATTGTAAACACATTTTCGTTAGTAACATTCACAACAGTATATGTGCCGTCTGCTCGTAGACTTCCTGTTACAGTTGTAAAGTCTACGTAAATGTTTGCACCAGCTTCTAAACCGTGATTGTCAATAGTAATAGTTACAAGACTACTGCCTGCACCTTGTGTGTACGATCCTGGTAGTACTTGGCCGCCAATGTTAAATAGTGGTTCATCAACAGTAATTTGTGTTGAGTTAATAGTAATTGCTGTACCGTTAACTTGTAAATCACCATTAATAATTAAGTCATTGCGTACAGTTGTAGTACCTAAACTATCAGCACCAATTGTTATTGCACTACCTGCTCCTGCAAAGTTTACAGTATTTGCATTTTCATTTATTAGATTGAATGTAGTAGCAGTAGTTGTTATGTCGCCGCCATTAACAGCAACATCGCCATCTAAAGATATACTATCGCTCCATTGCGGTGCAGCACCTGATGTAGTAAGAACTTGATTTGCTGCACCAATAGTAAGTGCTGTTAAATCATTACCGCCACCTGATCCGTATAGTAACGCACCTTGTAACACAGCCGTTAATCCTGTTCCACCTTTACTAACAGCAACTTCTTGTAGCAAGTTAGCTGGATCTAAATAGTAGCTCGGTAACTGGCCGCCAAGCTGCCCAGCATCAACTACGCCGTCTTTAATACTTACTTCGCCTGAATCAGTTACATCAAATTGTTGTTTGAATAAACTTACAACACCCGTATTAGTAAAGTTTGGATTACCTTCGTCTGGGTCAACTGTATCAATACTTAATTTTACAGCACCAAAGTAGAATGTTCCTGTACTATCACTATCAAAACTACCAACAACATTTAAAGGAGTTCCAGTTTCAAGTTCTAAGCTACTTACAGCAGTTGCCCATGTACTATCACCTCTTAAATATGTGTCAGTGTTAGCTACACCTGCACTTGCAAGTCTTCCTGGATTAATTGTACCTGAAATAATATTAGCAGCATCAATGTTTGATGTAGTTAGTGTACTGTATGCTTCAGGTTTCGAACTACTTGAGTTAAATGCATCGATAACTTTAACATTATTCTTAATTAGATTTATTGCAGCAGACCCTACATTACTAATGTTAACTGGAGTTTGTGTTAAACCGTTAACACTATTAAGTGCATCAGCTCTTACTGAGTGTAGTGTAAATGTGTTTACTCCTACACTACCAACAAATAGTCTTTGACCATTTACTAAACCTTCTGGAATGACTCCGCTTGCTAATTCAACTTCTAAACTATCGCCAGTATCAAAACCGTGATTTCGAATATTAAATCCGTCAGTTCCGATTGTAATCGGACGATATGTTATAGAATGTGAGCCTGTACTTGAACTTGAAACTGTGATTACTGTTGACAATGTGTAATCGTCAAATAATCTTATATTATTAGAATCAATTCGTTCAACAAAATATTCATTATTGTTTACAAGAGGCGATACTGGAATATTTGGACTACTTGAATAAACAATAGTATCACCAGTTTGTAGACCGTGATTTGCAATAACAATACTATTATTTACAAAGTTTACATTACCGCCTGATGCTGTATCTCTTGCATCAAAGTTTAATAAAGTAACTGCTGAAGTGTCAGGAACACTTAATAATTCCGCAGTATTATCTTGTATAAAATCATTGTTAGTTGCACTACCGATAAACTTAGTTGTAGTATCAAGATCAAGGTATAATCTCTTATGAATATCTAATACTGTAGTTTCAAACCCAGATCCTAATCCTCCAACATCAACATTTGATACTGAAACTCTATCGCCAACATTATACCCTAATCCGCCACGAGTAACATCAATATTATCAATCGAACCATTAGTAACAGTAACGTCTGCACGAGCGCCTTCGCCAACGCCTGTAACGGTTAGTAGTGGTACATTAGTATACGTTTGAGTACTTGCTCCTGGAACATACCCGGTACCCGGAGTAAATGCAACAACGTCAACACTCATCATAACACCGTTACGATAATCAGTAATAGTACCTACTGCGCTATTTAGACTACTTACAATTTGATTACCGACTGTAAAGTCATAGTTTGCAGAATCGTTACCATCAAATAATACAAGAACTTGAGCAATAGTATCGTCAACAATAACAAGGTTTGTAGCGCCTGTTGTTTCAACACCGTTACCAGTTACATAAATTGCACTACTATCGCTACTATATAAATCGCCACCTTGTGACGGTTTTCTAAATAACACATCAGCAGCTAATGTACTAAATGGTTCAGATAAATTTGCAACTTCAATTACACTTGCATTTGTATATGTTTGTGTGACAATACCTGTAGTTCCTGTATTTGCTTGAGTAATTATAGTTCCTGCATCAAGAGTTCCGTCGATTGCTGCACTTAATGTAATATCTCTTACAAAAAAGTTCTCAGTAACAATATCACCAACAACAAGACTTGTTGGAGGAATGTTCTCAATTACTTCAAATCTTGCGTTAAACTCATCAAGAATTATACTGTTAAAGTTACGTGTTGCAGGAATAAGTTCTTGGTTAATAGTACCGTTGGCATTTAATTGTACAACACCTCCTGGTACTTGGTTTGTTGACACGTTTTTGTCAATAAAGTCACCAAGTCTATTTTCAAGGAAGCTTCTAACTGCTAACTGAGTCGAAAGTGTACTATTACTTGCTCCGCCTGGATCGTCGTCACCTAAGTTAACGTCTGTTGAAATATTTGTAATCTCAACATCTGACAAACTTAGTTTCAATGCATTCAATTCACCAACCGTAACTGTGTTTCTAAATGTAATGTTACCAGTTTTGTTTTCAGCTGTAATAAAGTCACCAACCTTAAAGTTACCAAGTTCGTCAGTACCCGATGAATAAACACGTCCTGGTAAATCACTAACTTGTTCGTATTCAGATATTGTTTCGCCGCCGTTTTGTGGTAACGCATTATAGTCTGTTCCTGACCCTGCATATTCCCATGTGTGTGCAGATGAGTTACAAATACTTGGTCTATGGAACCAAACAACTCTACCTGGTAATCCGTTAACATTTTGTATTTGATTGCCGTCTGTTGTTGATCTTAATGTAACTGTTGCTTTATATAGGTCATTTCTTGATGATACGCCTGTAACAAGTATACTTGTATTTCCGTCAGCATCTTCTAAAATTGTAGATCCTACATCAAATAAGATTCTAATTTCAGAACCATCAAAGATAACTTTTTCTACACTTACAACTAATTGATTTGTTGTTGAATTATATGTATACACATACGCAGCATTTGATGTAGCGCCTGTAGCGCCTTGTATTGCTTGTCCTTGTGTAAAGTTATATGTTCCTGCTGCCAATGACAATACTTGGAAACTATTATGTGATTCTACTACTTCGTTAACAAAAAATTCTTCTGGATCAACTACCAGTCTGTGTGTACCTGTACCAAATGATGTTATGTCAACATTCTTTGTTAAACTATCGTCAAAATATAATCCAAATGCATTATCATTAATTAAGTTTACATAATAAGTTTGTTCGTTATCTAATCCGCCAATTGCCTGGCCGCCGTCAGTAAAGTAAACAATAGCTTGGCCATTTAATAAACCATGGGCAGTTATATCAAATTGATTGCCAGTTAAATCTACAATAACATTACTTGCTGAATCTACTGCAACAACTGATGATGTATTTTTAAAGCTGCTTGTTTGATCAGCAGCACCGTCAACTGTTCTAAATCTTGAAACAAACTGTTCAACTGGTGGACGTCTTGTACCCAATGTTATAATTGTTTGCAAACCTTCAAAAACACCAGTACCAGCAATAATACCTCTATCAAATGTAAACGCATTTCTACTAAATCCTGAACTACGTAGAGCAAATAAGCCAAAGTTTGTAGCAGAGTTAGTAATAGATAAGTAACCGCCGGACTGTGTAAATGATCCGTTTAGTAGGAAAATTTGGAAACACGAAACGATCTGTGCATAAGAGTCATTAATTAATCGCCAACCAGTACCACCAAATCCTAAGTGCGTAAATGCGTTTGCAACCATTGACTTACCTTGTTGTGGTAATCCGTCTGCTGCGTTAGCCGGATTTTCAACTTCAGCTGCAACATTTGGAATGTTTGGATCAACTACAAGATCTCCGTCAATTGTAACTCCGTCGCCGCCTAAGAAACTAATAATTGAACAGTTTTGTATATACGGTGATTGTGATATAATAGGCTTACTTGCAGGTAATCCTACATATGCACCACGTGTACTTACAACTTCTTCGTCAACGTTATCAAATGCAACACAAGACCCAAAAGTAAAACTTGGTATTTTATTACTATCGATCTGATCTCTAAAAGTAAATCCGTTAACATAACATCCATTTCGAATACGGAACATATCAGCTCCTGCAACTGATGGTCTAATAATAACACCACGCAAGTTATCGCCAATTATACTAACTCCGTCTGGGACAATAATTGGATTAACTTCGGTATAATCACCAGTAGCCATTAAAATTGTTGTTGGATTATTTACATATTGTGGGAACACCACCGAAGGAGCAACTACATTGCCATTATCTAAAATATCAACTACAACATCAAATCCATTTTTAATGTTGTCTGTACTTGTTGCATCTGGTGTAAGTGAGTTATCAATAGTTTGTGTAAATGTTGTTTGATATGTTTCAACAGGTTCACCAACAAGTGCTGCTGCCGCTGCTGCAATTGCATTGTCAACATACGTTGTTGATCCTGCTGATATTGCTTGCTGCTGTGCAGTTCCAAGTAATGCATAATCGCTTTGGAACCCTGCACTTGTCCATGTAATATCAGGAGTGTTACGTGTTGGTAACGATACTCCGTTACCGTCTAAGTATGAAATAATTTCTTGGACTCTGTTTTCTGCAAAGGTTTTTGCATTATTCGAACCAGCTGGTTGTGAAAAGTCTTGTGATAACGAATTACTTGGTGATTTAACTACAGTAGTTTCAATAATAATTTTACCAACTACTTCTTTTAATCTTTCGTATGCTGCAACCGTTGCATCTTTTTCGCCGCTGCCGTATTGCGCTAATGCTCCTATATAATAAGATGCTGCTGCATCGTATGTTTGTAAGTTGCCGCCGTATGTAATATCGTAAATAAGAGCATCTACAATTAATCCTACATCTCTTTCACACTTTGCTACATTGTACGTAAAGTCAAAAGTAAACGGTGTTATACCAAGTGATACTTGTCCTGCTATCCAAGCAACAATTTCATCTTTAATAAATTCTTTGTTATTAATGAGTTGATTACGTGCATTTAAATATCCGCTATCACTTGCATTATTAGTTCCACCTGTTGGTGTTGGGTAACTATAAGGATCTGCATTTAGTTCACCATTTGAAATAATATCAATTGCTTCGTCCCAAAGTACAATTGCTCTACTTTCAAGAGTAGGATCAGTAAACACTCCTGTTGTTGCAGTTTTTGTATTATTTGTATAAGCATCAACAAACTGATCTACTTCGCCCGGAAGTATTAAATTATTACTTAATTCTTTTGCAGTTGCAACTGTTCTATAATTTGAATTGAATATTGCATCTAATCTAATAGCATCTATAAGTCTTTCAATAGTTACTTCAAATGCATTACTGTCGTATGTGAAGTTAGTATATATGTTTCCGCTATCGTACTCGTTATTAACTGGTTGTGTATTAGATAATACTTTTGTAGCTAAGAATTTAGCAAACAAAATTCCATCAAGTGTCTCAACCTTTTGGTTATTAATAACTTCGGCACTTACTGCAAAGTTATAAGATTTACCTGCGTATACTGCTTTTGAGTTACCACCGTATTCTAAGTCAAATACAACGCTGTCAATAATATATCCAACATCTCTACGACATTTAGCACGATTATAACTAAAGCCACCGTACTTAGCAATTAAGTAGTCAAGTGTTGATTGTTGTATAGTAAATGTTGCATCTACAAGATCTGAGCTGGCATCTTGCAAGTCCTGTGAATACGCACTCAAATCTGGATAGATAATAGTAGGTGCAGCAGTTGGGCCATTTTCAATAATATTTACTACAACATCATATAACAGTCCTATTTGAGTAGAAGCTGCTGATGACCCTGGTGCACCTAAGTCAATAGTTTGTGTAACACCACTTTGTCTAACTGTTGTTGGTACTTGGTTTTGTACAACATTTTGCGATATAGTTTTTGCATACACAACTGCATCTGCTGTTGCAACTTCTTGCCCTGCAATTTGTAATTGTACTAAACTTCCTACACCATCATAATATTTTAAACCACTGTCTGTTGATTCAGCATTTGATCCATATATTAAGTCATATGCAATACTTTCAATAATAAACTTTGTATCTCTACGACATTTATTTTGGTCATATGTTAAGTTGTATACACTATTTACATAAGACACTGTACTATTAATAATATTTGTATTTTCAGTATCGAGGTTAGTTGCTGCTTGTTGTAATGTCGATGATGCCCAAGATAAGTTTGGTAATGTTAATGAAGGAATACTACCAATGCCACCTTTAATAACATCTTTTACAATTTCTACAAGGGCAACTGCATCTGCTGCTTTGCTTGTACTACCTGATGCATTAATTGTATTTTGCACAAGAACAGTTTCATACGGATTAACTAAACTTGTTGCAGTAATAATATCATCAACAATTTCTGCAAAATATCTAAATGCATCTTCAGTTTCGTCTAATTGTCCTGTGACTTGGCTTACTGCACCTACAAAATACGAATCAGCTACACGTCTTGTTGCAAAGTTACCACCGTACATTAAGTCATAGCTTAATCCGTCAACTATGTACCTAACATCTCTTGCACACTTAGTTGCATTATATGTAAAACTCTGATACTTAGTATTAATAAATGTTAATGCATCAGCTCTTAGAGTTACTAATCCAGATGTAATTGCTGTTGAAGCGTCTTGATATTCTTGTGTAGCCCAAGTAATAGCTGGATATGTTACTGCTCCTGGGAATGTATTTGTGTTACCGTTAGCAACAGTATCTTCGATATATTGTAAAAGATTATCAATATCTGTTGCTTCAGTTGCAGTTGCATTACCACTTGAAGTGTCTTGATTTTCTACGTTACCTGTAGTTTTTGTTATTGCTATACCTTGTACAATGTCTGCTAAAATAGTTGCTAAGTGTGCAAATGCTGCTGCTGTTTGTGTTTGTTGTCCAGCAACTTGACTGTTTATTCCTTCTAAGTAAGCTTCTGCTGCACGTAATGTAGCACTGTCGCCGCCGTATAAAACGTCATAACTTAATGCATCGATAATATAACCAGTGTCTCTTTCACACTTTACAGCATTAAACACAAATCCTGGATATGTCTGTTGAATATATGCTGTAAGTTCTTTTTGACAGAATGTTCTGTTTGCCTGTAGTTGATCCTTTGCATCAACTTTGTCTTGACTGCCTCCTGTAGGTGCAGGGAATGTAAGTGCATTTGCATTAGTTGCAGTACTAACAACACCATTTTCAATAATGTCTTTTATTTCGGTTATTGTAGCGTTAACTCTGTTTTCAGCATTAACACTTGAATCAACATCAGTAAGTGCTAATATGTCAGTACTAATTTTGTTAACATAGCCAAGTGTTTGCAATTCTCTTGTTGTGTTTTGATAATCACCGCCAGCTCTCATATAACGAAGACCTGTTGTAACAGCATTATAATTTGTACCTAATGCAGTATCAAATGCAGCAGCATTAATTACTTCAGTAATTTCTGCACTTACTTCTGCATTGTCAAACGTAAAGTTTTGATAGTTTGCAGCAATATATGCATTAACTTCTGCTGCTATAAAATCTCTATTATCTTGTAACTGTGCAACAGTGTCTTCAGTTCCTGCGGCTGCGTTTGTAGGTACTGGGTATACTACCGGATCAGCTGACTGATCTGTACTTGTAGAACCGTTTTCAATAATATCAAGTACTTCAACAAACCCAGCTCTTACTCTTGCTTCTGCTGTTTGATCAATATCAGCAGCTGATTCTGCAAGAGCTTGTCCGTATTTAAGAGCAGCAACAGTTTGAATTAATTGATTCTGTTGTAAGTAATTACTATTTGCTCTTTGGTATGCAAGTCCAGCTGTTATACTATTATAGTTAGAACCTGTTTGAATGTCTAACTCTAAGCCATCTAAAATTAAACCTAAGTCTCTTTCGCATTTTGCTTGATCGTATGTAAATCCAGTATATACGTCATTAATATAAGCTATAACTTCTTCTTGTATAAAACTTAAATTAGAAAGTAATAAAACTTTTGCATTTTCAACACCTGTATTTGCTCCAGCAGGTGCTGGTAAAGAAATAGCAGGTTCACTTGATACACCGTTAGTAACAATGTCAATAATAGTTGATTTATTAGTAGTAAGGCGACTTGCGGCTGTAGCACTTACATCGTCAACAACGTCAATCATTTCGTCAAGTGCATAACCTAAACCGTCAATTGTTTCAGTTAACTGACTGCTAATAACTTGTGATGCTGTTGCATTATAATATGTAGTTCCTGCTTTTCTTGCATTGTAGTTAGTTCCTAAAACTATATCATAACTTTGCCCTGCAACAATTAATCCAACATCTCTTGAACAAATTTCGGGATCAAAGTTTAATGTACTATAAGTAGCATCAAGATAAGCAATTGTTTCATTTTGAATAAACGTTTTATTTAAATTTAATAATTCAATACTTTCTGTTGCTGCCGCAGTAGGTGTTACTAACGGAGCATATGCACGAGATGCAGCAAGTTCGCTTGCACGTTTTAAACTTGCAACAGGAGCATTAATACCGTCATTTCTATCATCGCCAAATGCCTTAGATACATAAATTCTATTACCAGCTAAACTATCTGGAGCAATAAAGTCTAAATTGCCGTTTCCGTCAGTTGTTAAAACCTGGCCGCCAATACCTGGATTATTAGGCAATGTAAGTGTAAAGTCTTCTGGAATACTACCTGGCGTTCTAATAGTTGTACTATTTGTTCCACTAAACTGGCTTTCTTTTAATATAAGATTTTTATTATTTTCAAGAGTTAAATTTGTAGAAATAGTTGTATCACTTGTTCCGATATTAACTTTATTAATACCGTCAATTACATTTTCAATAAATGCGCCTGCTTGCCCGTCATTAACTTCAACTTTTGAATCACCCTGGAATACACTTTTTGTTAAGTCTCTTACTGTATTATCATCTTGTAAGGTAAACACTTTACCGTCTGCTGTATTAAGTGCTAACTCACCTGTTTGTAACTGGCTATTAGTAGGGGATTTTCCCGGTATATTGCTTCGTTTATGCCTAATATTAGTAGCCATTAAAATGTTCCTCCATCAATAGTTTCTGTCCAAACTGGCGAACCTGTGCCGTCGACTGTGAGTAGCTGAGCACTCTGTGTTTGATCTTGTGTGCCTGCTCTTGGGCTTGCTTGAATTGCGTCTGTGCCATTTCCGTATAGTATTCCTTTGGATGTAAAACTTTGAACGCCTGTACCACCGTTTTGGACGCTAATACCAGCTGTAAGATTACTAATTGTACCGCCTTCAATGTTGGCAATAAGAGTACCAATTGTATATCCAGTAGCAGTTATATTTACGTCTGCGCCTGGTTCTTCAATTGTATCTTTGAATAATCTAAACTTTTTATCTGACGATGAATCACTAAACAGTCCGCGGTATCTAATTACACCATCGTTGTATTTGCCGTAGAATCCAATATCGTCGTTTTGATCAACTGCACTACTGTTTAGTTTGATCATTGAATCATCTGTTGTTAAGTTTCCAGTTACAAACAGGTTGCCGCCAACATTTAAATTTTCTGCTATACCTACACCGCCAGCAACTTTTAGTGCTCCTGAAGTACTGCTTATACTTGTAGTTGTATTTTGTATATCAATTTTAGGTGCTGTACCAAATGTAATTTTTTCATTACCGTTAAGCGTGTCAATGTCAATGTATTTGTCTAAACTACTATCGCCGGCATTTACGTTTTGTATAACAAATGTTCCAAACGCATTGTCTTGCATATTAACTTCAAGGTCTGAGTTAATAACTACGTTATCAGCTGAATTATCATCACCTAATGTAGTACTTCCTTGTACAATTAAATCGTTGCCAATCTGTACGTTTTGTACTACACCAAGTCCACCTTTGACTTGTAAAGCACCGTTAGTTGGAGCAGACGAAGCATTAGTACTTGTAACTTGTACGCTACCTGTACCATTCGGTGATAGTAATAAGTCTGCGTTACTTGTAGTTGTACTCAATGTTGTGTCGGTAATATCAAATGCTGCCGCTGTAATTGTACCAACATTTAATACAAATCCACTTGTTGCGTCAAGTGTTGCAACTTCAACACCGCCTACGTAAAAGAATATTGTATCGTCATTTGATCCTGGAGTAAGTTCTGGAGCAATAAATGTATCGCCGTCAGCGTCTCTAACACCGCCTAATGTTGTCCAAACAGTGCCAATGTATCCTTCAAATTTCTCATTTGATGTGTTAAATCTAATTTGACCTGCTGTACCTGCTGGACGTTCTGCATCAGTACCAAGCGGTATTTTCATTGCTTGGTTACTTTGTATAATTACAGTTCCAACTCCATCAGGTTCAATAATTATTTCGCCGTCGGTATTTGATGCTGATATTGTATTTCCATCAATATTAACATTGTCAATTTGTGCTTCAGTTACAGGGCTATTTGTACCTAATGTAATATTATCAATTGTACCTGCATCAATGTCAACAGTGTCAGCTTCTAATGAATCAATAAACGCTGTGCCATCAATATAAATATCGTTCCATTCATTTGTTGCTGAACCAATATCTAATCCGCCACCGCTTGGAATAAGCGAACTACTAATATAAGCATTAATTGTTAATGTATCAAGATTAGCATCGCCAATAACAGTGTTACCGTTTGATGTAAGATCTGTAAATATACCAACATCAGGTGTTGTAGTACCAATTTCAGTACCGTTAATAAATCCTGCATTTATTGTAGCACTTTGGGCAAGTATATTACCTTCTAAGTTTGCTTGTAATGTAGCAATATCACCTGTAACAACTTCGGAGTTATTACTAACATCAAGAAGCATTGTAAACTTACCACTTGAGTTATTCCAGCCCATAAAGCCTAATTTACTTGGCTCAAGTGCAGTACCGTAATATCTAAATTCGATACCTCTATCTTTGTTATCTGGAGCTACAGGTGCAGTATCGCCACCTAAAGTTAATATTACATCATCAACTGTAATTGTTGTTGAATTTACTGTTGTAGTAGTTCCGTTTACAGTTAAGTTTCCAGTAAATGTACCATTGCCGCCGACAAATAAATCTTGGCTAACACCGACACCGCCGGCTACTACAACAGTACCATTATTTGCTGCTGTACTGTTTACACCAGCATTAAATGTAACTTGGTCATTTGCTTGTAATGTAGTAAATGCACCAGATCCTCTTGTAACTGAACCAACATTCATATTATCTACAGTACCAGTAGTTCCTGGTGCAATAGTTACACTTCCAAGTCCTGTAGGCTGTAAACTAATAGCAGCATTTGCTGGATCAAATGTTACTGAACCTGTAGATTCAAGTCCAACAAATGTACCACTGCCACCTGCATTAATATTTTCACTAACGCCAATACCACCAGTAATTACTGCTGTACCAGTTAGTGTTGTTGTACTACTTGTTCCTGCTGTAAATGTTACAGCATCGTTAGCTGTTAGTGTTGTAAATGCACCTGTGTTTGGAGTCGTTGCTCCAATAGTAGTGTTATCAATTGCTCCGCCATCGATATCAACATTTAATGCGTTTACTGTATTTGCATCAAGTGTTCCACCTAAGAATAAGTCTTTCCAACTGTTATTAGTGGCACCTAAATCGTATGTATTGTCAGTAGCTGGAATTACGTGTGTATTAATTTCTGCATTAATTGAAAGTAGTTTAGTATTATCTTCGCCAAGCGTAACATCACCATTTGCAACTAAATTAACAACATTTGCATCTGCTTCTGTAGTAGCACCAATGACTGTACCGTCAATGTTTCCGCCTGTAATAGTAACATCTGATGATGTTAATGCACCTAAGAATGTAGCATTAATTGTACCAGTATCACCTGTATATACATCGCCTGTATTTGTTCCGTCTGGTTTGAATACAAAATACCCTGTGCTATCTTGATATCCAAAGAATCCTGTTTTATCGTTTGCTCCATCGTGCCAGCGGAATTCAACACCTCTGTCTTCTGACGTTGCAGCAGCAGGCGGAGTAACGCCGCCGATTGTTAATATTTTATCATCAGTTCTAATATTTGTATAGAAGTCACTGTTTGTACCAGCAATACCTCTAACAAGTATACCTGCATCTATTTCAGCATATTCGCCTACGTGTAAATTCTTATAAACACCTACACCACCTTGTACAATTAATGCACCTTGATCCGGATTATTAGATTGTGTTGTGTCTGTGATGTTTGTTACGCCTTGGATAGTAACATCATTAAAGACAGCATCTCCTGGAACATTACTACCAATATCAACATTGTCAATATTACCAATTGCTGTTGGATTAATTGTTAAGCCACCGACTGGTGCTATAGTAACTGCTCCTGTACCAGTTGGAGAAATAGTTACATTTGCATTTGCAGGACTTAAATTAATTCCTCCAGTAAATGTCACTTCGTTTGCACTAATGTTTCCGCCTACATTTAAGTTTTCAGCAATGCCTACGCCGCCGTCGACTACAAGAGCACCATTTGTTGTAAGTGTACTGCTTGTTGTATCAGTAATTGTAGTTAAGCCACTTGATGTAAGTGTAGTAAATGCAGCAGAACCTCTATTAACAGCACCGATATTCATTCTATCAATACTACCAACTACTGCTGGTACTATAGTAATTGTACCAGTTCCGCTCGGTTGCATACTAATATTATTATTCACAGGATCTACAGTAAATGCACCATCAATTTGTACATCGCCTGTGATTGTAGCATCAGTAGCAACACCAAGACTTCCGTCAATGTTAATATTACCAGTTGCTCCAATACCGCCAGTTACTTGTAGTGTACCTGACGTACTTGTTGTACTCTCTGTACCTTGTGTAAATGTAGTAGCAGCATTAGATGTTAGTGTAGTAAATGCACCTGTGCTTGCACTATTAGCACCAATTGCCATGTCGTCCATTGCACCAACTGTACCAGGGCGAATAGTAACAGTTCCTACCCCTGTTGGTTGAATACTAATTGCTGCCGCAGCACCATTTATATTAACGTTTGATGTTGCAGAGAATGTACTGTTTACTGTAGTTGTTCCAGTAAATACACTGTTTTGTCCAACATTTAAGTTTTGACTAATACCAACGCCGCCTGTGACTGCAATTGTACCAGTTGCACTATCAACACTTGCAATATTTCCTGAGAATGTTACTTGGTCGTTTGCATTTAATGTTGTAAAGCTACCTGCTGCTCTATTTGTTGCACCAATTACAGTATCGTCAATGTTGCCGCCGTTTATGTCAACACTTGTTAAGTTAGCAATGTTTATTGAAGCAGTTCCGTCTATGAATAAATTATTCCAACTATTGTCTGCGCTACCTAAGTTTCTTAGTCCGTCTTGATCAGGCAAAATGTCACTATCAACTACACCAACAAATGTAACTGTATCAGAAATATCGTTACCAATGTCTAAGTTACCACTAATAGTAACTTCGTTTTGTAGATCAACTTTACCTACACCATTAGAAGTAATTATAACGTCTTGGTTTACTTCAGATCCAATTGTGCCGTCTGTAATAACAAGTGTGCCATTTTTAAATGGTACTCCAGTTGTACGTAACTCAGTTGCACTTAAACTAAAGCGTTCTGTACCAGCAATAGTCATAGTAATTATATCTTCGTCAGTACCTGGTGATACTTCAGGAAGTATAAATGTGTCGTTGTCAGCATCTCTTACACCGCCCAAAGGTGTCCACTGATCAGTATAACCTTCAAACTGTGTTTGGTCTGTGTTAAATCTTATTTGACCTTGTGCGCCGGATGGTCTTGCAACTTCACCGCCTACTGGTACTTGGATAGCTTGGTCACCTTCAAAGATAACTAAACCAGTCCCGTTAGGTTGTAATCTAATATCTCCAGCAGTGTCAGTTGTACTAATAGTATTTTGTGTAAAGTTTAATTGATCAACTGATAAGTTTGGCACTGTAAGTAGTGCGTTTGCTTCGTCATATGTAAAGCCTCTATTACCTTGGATAGTTCCTGTAACATCAACGAACGGTACTTGTTGATCACTAATATTTTCAATATTAATTTCTGCTGCAAATATTTTTGTATCAACATCTAATGTTCCTTTAATTGTTTGATCACCTTTGATGTCAACATTACCAGAACCTGCGCTGAGTATAATATTATCACTACCTAAGTTAACAGTAGTACCAAACATACGGAATGTTTCGTCACTTGTAAAGTTACCAGTTGTAGCATCAGTAAACACAATTCTTGTTTGAGGTATTGCAGGTACGTTTATGCTTCCCAATGTACTCAAACCAGTAACTGTATTTGTTCCTGCTATTGTTAAATTTTGTCCAAAGTTAACATCTGTAACAGGTACTTCAATTGTACCAGTTGCACTGTTTAGTACTAAGTTTTCTCCAAATCTTGCTTCAATAACTGCATCATTTAGATTTCCGATTGCATCAATTAACAGTTGGTCATTTGTTGAACCTATTTCAACTTTATTGTTTACTCGTATTCTGTTAGCAACAAGAGTTTGATCAACTCTTAAATCATTATTCGGAACAGCAACTTCCATTTCACCAAATGCAGTGAGGTTTAAATCATCACCTGTTGCAAGTGTAGTAATTGTATTTGTTGCAATGCTTAAAACACCATTATCAATTGTGCCTGCTACAGTTAAGTTGCCGCCAGTTATTCCGTCGCCGTCAATTAGTACATTATCTGCTGTTACAAAGATTTGACCTGAACCAGCAGCTCTAAGTTCAAGATCGGAGTTTGTTTCTGAAGTTGATATTACGTTACCAATAATGTCAATATCTTCAAATCTTGCACTCGGAGCACTTAATTCAACATTAAACACAACTTGATCTGA
>Ga0181400_1000068_pt1 | contig 36905 bp, 37 predicted proteins | sample 23SPOviralmetaG_FD_130129 | JGI IMG/M metagenome (GOLD analysis project Ga0181400, IMG submission 130129) | Marine viral communities from the oligotrophic San Pedro Time Series (SPOT) site, San Pedro Channel, CA, USA - 23 SPOT_SRF_2011-06-22 | ecosystem: Environmental > Aquatic > Marine > Strait...
ATCATGTATTGTTCTTACAATATGTTTCTGAAAGTCCCACATTTTAAAAGGTACAAGACCTTCGTCAAGTGATACAACCTGTACATATTTTTCCATAAAATATAGAGGATCTTTTTCACACTTTTTATATTCTAATAAATTTTCTTTTGTAAATTCTATAGGTGTATTTACTTTTTTTAGATTTGGATTACCTAAGTATGCGTCTGACATTATAATATACCTCTTAGTTTATCGCCATCATTAAAAGAATACCAACCTGTAATAATATATTTTTCTGTATCTGTAATTTGACCTTTATGAGGATGTGTAAAGAAAGCAGGCCATATTAAAGTTAATCCTTTTTTAGCAGGTGTGGTTAATTGTTGATGTGTAAAAACTGTGCCACCTTTTGGCACATCATTTAAGTAAGTCATAAATGCTAAACATCTCCTTGATAACGGCCAACTACCACAATGTTCAAAATGTTCTTCAAAAAATCCTTCATTTGGTTTATAATGTTGAATATTAAAAGGTTCATTTAAATCAAAGGCTTCTAATGTATTAACCATAGGATATTTCTCTATATACTTTTCTAAACTTTTCTGTAAATAAATAAAATAATTTTTAATAGTAGGATGATTTGATTTCTCTAAATTTATCGTCAAGTCTGTTGACATCTTACCCTTGCTTTCAGGATTAAAAGTTTTACCTGGTTTTTTATCTTTACTATCAGAGGTTTTATATAGATCAATTAAATCATCGCATACATGATTAGGTATATGCCATGCACCTATTAAAGATGAGTACGGTAGTTCATGTTCAATCATTTGTTATAATACCTTCTATATGTGTGTAACCTAATTGTAATGCAGCTGTAATTCTACGACTGCCTCTTAGTACTGAATAGTCTTTTTCGATATACTTAACACCATTTGCACCCATTCTAGGCACTTCACTTTTTTGATGTTTTATTATTTCTATAGGATCAATCATCTCTTCACCATCTAATATCTCTTTTAATGCTAAACCATGTTTAACATAATATAAATCTGTAATATTAAATATCTTCTTTTTTGGGTGTAATGTCTTTGCTTTCAATAACTTCATCTTTTTTCAACATCTTTTGTAAGTCAGCTGTAGAACCAACAAACAATGCATTTTTAATATTTGCATTGGCAGATTTAGGCAATTCTTTTAAATCTTTTAATTTTTTATTTAAGTCTTGTAGTTTATCTACCGTATCCGCAACATTCTTAATACCTGCTAATGCAACTTCATAAGCTCTAGGATGTTCACCCTCTTTTGCAACACTTAAAATACCTTCTATTGCCTCCTGTCCCTTTTCAATAAGATCATAATAATATTCTCTACTATTCTTGTGGTCATTATCCACATCTTCTTTATCTTTTTCTTCGGTTCTCACCACAGGTGCTTCAAACTTCTTAGGAGTTTTAGCAGGTTCTAAACCTAAAATTTCATTTACTTTATCTTCTATAGCCATATTACTATTTAGGTATCAATTTGATTGTATTTTAACCACTCGACACCATCATCGCCTTGCCTAATTTTTGATATTAATTCTTTATGGTCAAAGTCCTCAGCTTCTTGTCTTTCAACCATAATATCTACTATATTATTATAAGCGTTTTTTCTTAAACTTTCTGGTAAAGTCATGTATTCTTTTTTAATATTCTCTACATTTAAAAGATTTCTACCGTGTAATGCTACAATAAAATTACTTTCATTAAACAAAAGATATTTACTATCAAAGTGTTCAAATATAGGTAACTTGTTTTTCCATATATCTAATTTAAATTGTAATGTATCTGGCATTTTAAATTCTTGTTTCCAAAAATCAGTATCATTTTTATCTACTAGATAACATAAACAAATAAACTCTAATATGTTTTGATTTATAGTATTTACTTTATCATTATAAACCTTTATTGTATTTTCATTATAATTTATTAAATGGTGATTTAGTAAAAAACCTTGTTGAATACTAGTTGCAATGGCAGAAGCTTCTAATGGTTCTATAAAACTAGCACTTAATCCTACAGCGACACAATTTTTTATCCATACTTTATCTAATCTACCAGATTCAAACTTTATATTTTTAAATATATTAATCTTCTTACCAAATTTTTTTTCGACTTCTTCTTGTGCTTTGTCAGCATTTATAAAGTTATTATTAAATGTATAACCATTTCCCCAACGACCCCATACAGGTATACTCCAAGTCCAACCAGCATCCATAGCTCTTATGTGTGTATATAAAGGATACTTTTCTGTATCTTCGGTTGGAAAAGCAATAGCTTCATTCATTAAAATATAATCAGAATAACTTTGCCATTTTGCACCTAACTTAGATATTAATAGTTTTTTAAATCCTGTAGAGTCAATAAAGAAGTCTGATTCATATTCTATTTTACCTGTTAAAGACTTTATAGAACCATCTTCATTCATATTGACATCTTTTATTTCGTCTGTAATTAGTTTGATATTAAATCTATCACACAATTTTAAGAGATATTTGTTTAATTCAGCTGCGTTAAAATTCATCTGATAAGGTACAAAAGAATGATTTAAATTGTCTGACCAAAAATTCTTATGAATATAATCTTTATTTGTTCTATTATCATTGATTAATGTACCGTAACCTAATCTATATTGACCATGTACCATATCCATTATTTGACCATCAACGTTATGCATAAAGTCATTTTTCATCCAACCCTCATACTTAACACCAACTTTAAATACAGCGCCTGTTTCTTTTATGACTTCAAATCTGTCAATGCCCATATAATTAGCAAACATATTCCAATGTTCAGTAGATCCTTCTCCTACACCAATGACACCTATTTTATCTGACTTAATAACTTGAATATCAATAGTATCTGTAAATCTTTTTTTAAGCATAAGACCTGTAATAAGTCCTGATGTGCCACCACCTACAATTGTTAACTTCATTTTATTAATGCCTTTCCTAATTCTGGAAAATACAACACATCTATTTTACTATTATTAAAAGTATCTATAGCTTCTTGTTGCGTTTCTATTAGAGGATCACCTGCTAAATTAAAACTTGTATTTAATAAGACAGGACAATCTGTTATGTCATCAAACTCTTTTAATATATCATACAAGTGTGGTATATCTTCATTTACAGTTTGTATTCTGCATGAATTGTCCACATGAGTTACACCCGGTATCTTATTACTTATACATGAAAAAGATATTGTCATAAACGGTGATTTTTTTAAATGATACATATCAAAATAATCTTTTGCCTTTTCTTCTAAAACTGAACAAGCAAATGGTCTATACCATTCTCTATTCTTTACTGAGTTAACAATATCTTTTGCGTCTTTGTTTCTAGCGTCAAAAAGAATAGAACGATTACCTAATGCTCTAGGACCACCCTCAGCTAAACCATTAAACACAGCTACAATCTTTTGTTCAGATAAAAGTTTGGCAATATCTTTATTAGTAATATCTGTGCCCACATCTTTTAATGTTTCTTTTTTATGGTGAAAAAATGTATGCTCTAATGGTAATACATGATTCATACCTGTAACTAATCTGTAATGATACATTGCACCACCTATACTATTACCACTATCATCAGCTAAAGGTTCAAAATAAAATTCTACGTCTGGCATTTCTTTTGTTAGATAGCCATTTGTAACAACATTTAAACCATAGCCACCTGTTATACAAACTTTTTTAATTTGTGTAAAATCTACAAAATCTCTTATTACTTCTTTTATATTCTCTTGTGTTTGTTTCTGTACTTGATAGGCATAATCAGCATAAAATTGAAAGTTATCTTTTGTTACTTCTTTAGTTTCTTTATCTTTATATGGTTTATAATAAGTATGTTTTTCTTCATCATCTTTATGGCCAAATAAATTTACACTTGGTATTAAATCAGAATTGTAAAACTCCTGAAACTCATTATTTGGTTTTCCATAAGCAGATAGACCCATTGTTTTTCCGTTTTCTAAACCATGTTGACCAATTAAAGTTGTAGCACTTTCATATATTTTTGTTGTACCTACATTTGATAATTGTATTGATATTGATCCTTCAGTATGAACGTCCTCATGCTGGTCAGCTGTATCAGTTCGCCAATAAGTCTTAAATAAAGGATCAAATATATCAGGACCTTTACAATGAAAAATTGTTTCAGCTTCTCTTCTACCATTAATTTCTGAACCTTGCCTATCTATAACAAATGTTAAACACTCATCAAAACCACTATTAAAGTATGCTAAACTGGCGTGTTGTAAATGGTGTTTGTGGCATAATCTATGGGACTTTAGACCAATTTTACTTTCGATATAATCTGCAATTTTATCACACAAAGGTGATCCTACAGACGGTGAAGCTATTACTGAGGCTTCTATATTTTCAAATTCCATGGCATAATCTAAAGACTTGTAAGGTTCTTTTGACCTCTTAATCCTATTATGTCTTTCTTCTTTTGAAAAGTATAGTATTTTGCCGTCTTCTATAACAGCCACACTTGAATCGTGGAATGGTGATACGCTCAATACTCTCATAATCTCCTTCTATTTATAAGTCTTCCAGGATTGCCATTTTCTATTAAATATGATAGTATAAATAATACTACAATCGATTTGGTGGAAATTAATAATGTTTAAAAATATATACTATTTTATAAAAGAAGCGCTTAGTGTAGAGCAATGTAATAAGATTATAGAATTAGGTCTATCAAAAATAGAAGAAAAGGCCTCAACCTTTGGTGATAGAGATACAGCTTCATTAAATACACAATCAAAACAAAATAATTTAACTATAGAAGAAATGCTTAAACAAGGCATTGATGTAGAAAAAAGCGTTATAAGAGATAGTCAAGTATCATGGATAGATGAGAATTGGGTATTTGATATAATCAATCCTCTAATAGACCAGGCAAATAAAGAGGCAGGTTGGAACTTTGATATTGATTCATGGGAAGACGCTCAATTTACTGTATATAAAGAAGATGGATTTTATGGCTGGCATAGTGATGGTATGGGTGATGAGTTTGCTAAGTATAAACCTTACATACAAGGTTATACAAATGTTGATATGAAAAAGAATGGTAAACTTCCTCATGGTTACACACAATCACCATTCTTAATAGGTAAAGTAAGAAAATTAAGTGTAACTATTAACTTAACTGATCCAAATGAATATGAGGGTGGTAATTTAATGTTTGATTCAGGTCCACATGATAAAGATAGATTTAGAGAATGTGTTGAAGGTAGACCTCAAGGATCAATGATTATATTTCCTTCAAGTGTTTATCATTGTGTAACACCTGTAAAAAGTGGTAAAAGAACAAGTCTAGTAAACTGGAGATTAGGAAGGCCTTTTAAGTAATGAGTAAAGAGATTTCAGATTATTTCAAACAAAACAAATACGTTGTTATAAACAAAGTTATACCTAAAGATATTATAAATTTATTTTATCAATATACTTTAAAAAAAGCAAACAGATTAGGTCATAGATATAATACTCTAGGTAACATTGATGATAAATGGGACGGCCATTTTGGTAATGAAAGAATGGGTTACAAATCGTATAATTTTTATGGTGATGAGTTTGCTGAAACTATTTTAGAAAATTTATTACCAGGTATGGAACAATTTACAGGCGAAAGTTTAGTATATACTTATGGTTATCTTAGACTATATCAAAACGGTGATACATTACCAAAACATACAGATAGAGATAGCTGTGAAATATCAACTACGCTTTGTGTAGGTTATGATGGAGAAGATTGGCCTATATATGTTGAAACAGATAATAAAGAAACAAAAGAGATATTTTTAGAACCTGGAGATTTATTAGTTTATAAAGGTTGTGAAGTACCTCATTATAGAAAAGCATTTAAAGGCAATCACCATGTACAATGTTTTTTACACTATAATAGAAAAGAAAATAAAAACAACAATTATTTAGACGGCAGATCAAATTTAGGTCTTCCAAAAGGAGTATAATGAAGGATATATTTGAGAAAGTAAAAACTTTAATAAAATACGATGAGATAAAATTACCAGAAACAATAGCTTTTGATTCTCCAATCGTAGATGAAGCATATGATAATGCAAGAGATTTTAAACCATTTGAACAAATGTCATCAAGTAAATGGTATTATAGATCCAGAAAAGGCAAGTCAGTAAAATTAAAAGATATAGGTGGTGCAAAAATATTTGAAGGTGTAGATGTACCCTTAGAAGAAATACATCCACATAAACTAATAAAATTATTAAATCTAATCTGCAATGGTAGAGTACATATGCCTGTGGTATATAAAGATTCTAATAATGAATATTGGAATTTATCGCCAGATGGCTTAGATATTATAACTATATTATACTTCTTTAAAAAAGAATCAAATATTGATGTTTGGTTAGTAGATGAATCTATTGAAAGTAATGATTTTGAAGAAGATGACCTGATGTTAGGTAAAGAAGTTTTTACACCTGAATATGATTATGGTAATATAACAGATGATGATAGAATATTAATTAGAGAGATTTGTGAACAATTAGAAACTAAAGGTAATCTTTCTGATTCTGCATTTCTAAGAAATCAATTTCAATTAAAACAAATTTGGCAATACGACTTAGCTAATAGTCCATTTGTTAAAATGTGTAAAGATAATAATATAGAAGTTCAAAAACAAGGTCATATGACCACTTATGAAAATGGAGAAGCTAGAGAATATCCTATAGTTACCTTATGTGAAGACATAAGAAAACTAGAAAAACTTTTTACTAGTATTGTTGAATTAAAACTATCTAAAAATTAGTGTGAAACGATAACGACACCGGAACCACCAGTACCACCGTTTGAATCTGGTGGGTGTCCACCGCCTCCGGCACCACCACCTCTATTAGATGTACCGTCTGTACCTCTTTGTCCACCACCACGACCTTGTCCGCCGCCGCCTAATCCTCCAGTTGAAGGACCTGTTCCGTGACCTTGGCCTCCGCCTCCGCCACCTGCATAGTAAACTGATGTACCTGTAATATTATCTTGTCGACCGTTTCCGCCTGCACGTTGTCCATCTGGACCTCCGCCACCGCCGGCACCGCCGCCACCTCCACCGAGACCTGAGCCTCCTGAATTTCCGTAACCTGTTCCGCCACCTGAAGGACCTTGTGTTCCTGAACCTCCACCTTGACGAGCACCTCCTCCACCAGAACCTCCTGATCTTGGACCTTGATCCCAACTAGCACCACCACCGCCACCTTGAGCAGTCATGTTACCAAATGATGAATTAGAGCCTGGCTCACCTGGATTACCACGACTAGTTCCTTGAGGACCACCGCCTCCAACGTTACCAGATACGTTTCCACCTGGTGATACAGGATAAGTTGCGTGAGTTACCATACCTCCGGCACCTCCGCCTCCACCGATAGTAGTTCCACCACCACCGCCTCCTGCAACAACAAGAGCTCTTACTGCTGATACTCCTGATGGTACTGAAAATGTAAATCCACCTGATGTGTAAGTTGATATTTGTAAAGCTTTTACTACAATGTTAAATTCTCTATCTACTGTATTTGAACCGTCTGAAGCACGAATTGTAAATGTAGAAGTTGTATTTGAACCTACAGAGCTTAAGTTACCTGATATAACACCATTTGAAGTGTTTAATGAAGCACCACTTGGAAGTGAACCTGATACATGAGAATATGTAATTGTGTTACCGTCAGCGTCTGAAGCTGTTACTGTAACTGAAAATCCTGATCTAGCACCGTCAGCAACTTCAGCAATATTACCTGCTGATGTCGACCATGTAGGTGTAGCATTAAAGTTAAGTTGATTATCTAATTGTGCATTTAAACCAGATTGTTTTGTAACTTTAATATCATATGGTTCGGCAGAATTTGAAAATGACGATCTTGCAACTGTAGCTGTTATCTGTGTAGCACTATCAAGTGTTACTGAACTAGCATTAAAGTTAGAACCTGAGTTTGGTATAAACGTTACTGTCATACCAGATAAGTAATTTGTTCCTGTAATTACGATATCAACGTTAGTAGATCCTGTTTCTGTAACATTTGTAGGAGAAATGCCACTAATTGTAGGATCAGTATCTAATAAAACCCATGCATTACCATCGTAATATTCTAAAACACCGACTGTACTATTGTATCTAACTTTAGCAGTACCATCAACTCGTTGAGCTGTTGTACCTGAGGGAACTGTTATTGAATCTGTCCCCGTAAAAACTCTGTTTTTTCCTGTAAAATCTCTAAGATCACTCATTAAATTTTTCTCCTACTATTCTATTTATAGTCCTGAAACCGTTAAACTATTATCTAATTGGTCTTGTTTGCCAATTGGTTTTGAAGCTTTAACATCAAAAGGACTAGTTTTGCCGTTAAAACCTGATTGAGCTACTACAGCAGTAATTTGAGTTGCACTATTCCAAGTTACTGTATCAGCTGAAATTTCGTTACCACCTGTATCAATAAATTTTACTGTCATACCTGAAGTAAAAGATACACCTGTGATTACTATTGTAAAGTTACCTGAACCTGAATAAGATACAGACGAAGGTGATATACTATCAACACTATGTTGAAAAGAACCAAATGGTATAAAACTAGAACCTGTACCAGCCTCTGGTACTTTTGTTGTTGTATTGAATCTTAATTTACCTGCACCTGAAACTCTTTGAGCTGTAGTGCCACTAGGTAATGTTATACTGTCAGTACCTTTAAATACTGAGTTTACTCTATTGAATTGATTTAAATTAGACATTAGAAGTTCTCCGCTAGTTTCCAACCATAAGTTGCACCTGAATAAACTAATTCAACTGCTGTGTGTTCTAAATTAAGTACTAAGTCCTCAGTTAATCCCATAATTTTATGTGAGTTTCTTCCAATTGTACAAGCATTTGTATCAAATGATCCTGCAACATCAACTATTTTTACAATATCACCAACTTGTGGACTTGCCGGAACATTAACAGTAACAACAGCTGAAGATGTATCTACAAAAATTCTATCATTGTTACCTGCTGTGTGAGGTGAATCTGAATTGTCTATTGATGTCCAAGGGTTACCTGCACCACCAATACCTGCCCAAACATTTCCATTGTAACCTTCCCAGGTTGTCAATGTTGTATTAAATCTAATTACACCTGTTCCTGGTGAACCAGCTCTTTGAGCAGTAGTTCCTCTAGGTAATGGTAAATCGTCTGTGTTTGATTCAAAAGCTGTTTTTACAACAGTAACAGCGTCTGTAGCAACCTTGTCGACACTTACTGCGCTGTCAGTTATTGAGTTAGTTTTTACCTTACTTAATGCCATATTTGTTCCTTAGTAATATTTATACGATTACTCATCACTATCCTTATCAATATTGTAATTTTTAGCATCGTCAAAATGTTGTATGGTCGTTGTAAAACCAAAGTCATCGTCAGCGTCAGCGCTTGTAGGACTAGGTACAACTATAATTCTCTCTTCTCTCTTACTTGTACTATCTGTATCTGTATATAGATCGGACTGAGTTTGTTTAATAACTTTCTGAGTACCAGCAGGACCAAATAAGTAAGTTTTTGCTGTAAAATTTAATGTGTAAATAACAGCTCTTCTTCGTGTAAAACTACCGTCATAAGAATCATCAAAAGCAACATTATTTAAAATAATAGGTACATCTCTTTTAATATTCATTTCAGGTATTTGATTTATAGTTACTGTATAGTCTGGTTGAAAGTATGGTAATATTTGTTCTACTATTTGTAATCCACTTTCAGCAGTTGCTGTAAATATATGTAAAGAGTATGACATATTGTAGGGTACTGGTGTATAATTAAAATTTAATATTTTACCATCAGCACTTGATTTAACTGTTTTAAATTTTTGTATTCTTGTTAACTTTCTACTACCATCATAAGTTATACCTGTAATTTCAAATGACATACGAGGTAAAGTAATTGCCATTTCTCTTTCGTCTAAACTCGCTTGTTCATCTAATCTTACTAAAAATTTTTCTTTAGGTGCATATGCTAAAGGTACTTTGATAGATTGAATGACACTACCACTACTATTCTTTTTTTTGATTTGTATGTTGTTAAAGATTTGACCAAACGCAACGGTCATCTTTCTCATACCTTCGTTATAAAAATAATTGCCAAACATTATACAAGACCTCCATCAACATCACCAAAAGGATTTCTTTCTGTGAAATCTAAAATATCATCAGCAGTAGAAGCTGTATCAAAACCTGCCTCTGTATCTAAATCGATATTGTCGGCATACGGTGATTGTGTTTGTATAGCATAACTTTCTAATAACATATAATTTGTTTCGTCACCTACACTTTCATTTTCTAATTGTAATGCACCTGTACCATCTTCAAGTGTAACTTGATGTGCTAATTGATCTAAACTATATTGATCTTCAGCACTATCAATATCTGTAACACCTGTATTAAGTTGTTCAGATGAATACTCCCAACGAGTACATCTTAATTTATAAACCGGTAATTGACCTAATTGAAAGAAAGGTTCCTGATCTTCAACAAATTGTATTTCAAAAAAACTATTCATCAAAGGCATATAAATTATGTCGCCTTCGTTTGGTCTTCCCTCTACAATCATTGTATGTGATGAATCAACTTGATCTTGCCATCTTCTTTTTGAAACCATAAAAGTTGTGTCTTCTCTGATTTCTAATCCGAACTTATTAATTAATTCTTGGTCTCCTGCAAAACCCTCAGTAGTTTCCATATACATTTCAATTAGATACGAGTCATCAAATTTAGAAGACATATCTTCTCCTAAAATTAAATCTCGGTTAACTAATGTTCTTGGTAAATAGTAAACGTCTTTGCCGTAAATCTTTAGGCCTTCGACAATTAAATCTTCGTGTAATCTTTTTTCGGCTGTGTTGCCTATACCGTTTCCACTTTGAAAGTAATGATTGACCGGCATGGCATTATCCTATCATCATTGCTGGGTTTAACTCGAATGTTGATCTGATTTCTGTTTCTAATTTTTCTATATCCTGCAACGCTTGAGAATATATTTCCTGACCATTTAACGATACACCACCTAACATAGCAACACCATTAAATTTAGATAAGTTAGCACCCCATTGTTTTTTAAATAAAGCAACTGTATATCTTTTTAAATATATGTCATTAAATACATCTGTAAAAACTGTAGGGTCTAATTTTCTATAAGCTTCTATAACAACATATTCGTCTGTTGCCAAATCGTTAGTCCAATCCATATCAATGTATAATCTATTTTCATGTTGATTAAATCTTAAAGGTTTTTCACCGACAAGAATATGATCTAAAAAATCTAAATGTCTTAATACCACATCGTAATTTATAATTGATGTAGATGAAAAGTCATATAGATCGTTTAATCTTAATTGATATCTTACATCAAATAAGTTTAGATTACCTTTGTTTGAAAATGGAAAAATGTTTATAACTGAAACTATAGATTCTGGTGTAACCAAGTAATTATTATCCTCATACCAAGTTGTCGATACACTATCTTGTGTAGCTGTTTCGGATGCTGGATTTTTGGCAGATAAACGAGTCTTATCAGCAGATGTTAATTTATATTTTAGATAACATCTTTTGATACCGTCATAATGGTATTGAGAGAAGTATTGTAAAGCCTCATCAATTCTATCTTCTAATTGACTATCATCGGCATTTATTTCAATGACCGGCTTACCTAATGCTCTCAAAGCATATTGTTTTAATGTTTCTCTGGTACTTGGTGTTGCCATTTTTTACCTTTTAAGTTATTCAGTAATATTTATAATATAACAGGATAACTATTAGATGTTTTCTATTAGCAACCAACCTTGAGTAGAGTCAGCATAAACTAAACCAATCGAAGCTCTTTCGACTGCAACAACTAAATCCTCAGCAGCACCCATAATCTTCTCACTATTTCTAGCAATTGTGATATTGTTAGTATCTGCTGTTCCTGCATAATCCAAAATTCTCACTTGATCTCCTGCACTCGGCGAACTAGGTAATGTAGCTGTTATTGCGGCTGATGTAGTATTTACAAAATAACCCTCACCAGCAACTGCTGTAAAAGCAGATGTTTTGACTGATTGCCAATCTGTACCTGCTGAAATTGTAGCAGAACCACCTAATGAAACGGATGATCCGTTGATAGTAATTGCTGAGTTTGTTAATGAACCATTTGCAATATTTGTAAGTGTGTTACTACCACCACTAATTGTTTTATTTGTTAATGTCTGTGAAGCAGTCAATAATGCAATTGCACTTGTATTTGATAAATCAGTTGAAGCGATAGTTATGTTTGCTGAACCATCAAAACTTTGACCTGCAATTGTTCTAGCAGTTTCTAATGCTGTGGCTGTAGCCGCATTTCCTGTAGTATCTTGGTTTAAAGTACCTACAACTAAGTCTATTGTTCCGTCACCGTCTTGGTATGTAACAGTAATTCCTGTTTCAGTATTAGAACCGAACATTGCACCAACTGTGTCTTGTACAACCTCAGTTAAATCGATATTAGCTGTACCATCAAAAGAAACTCCATGTATAGTTCTAGCGCTTGCAAGAGCAGTTGCTGTAGCAGCGTTACCTGTTGTATCTTGGTTTAAAGTACCTATAACTAAATCTATTGTACCATCAGAGTCTTGGTAAGTTGCTGTGATATTTGTTTCAGTATTAGAACTGAACATTGCACCGACAGTATCTTGTACAACTTCGGTTAAATCAATATTTGCTGAACCATCAAAACTTACTCCATGAATAGTACGAGCATTTGCAAGAGCAGTTGCTGTAGCAGCGTTACCTGTTGCCGATCCAGCAGAACCTGATACGTTACCTGTTACGTTACCAGTTACATTACCTTCTATGTTAGCAACTAATGTTCCAGTTGTAACTGTTAAATTACCTGTTGAAGCACCAGTAAAAGAACCAGTACCAACTAAAAATTTGTCTGCACTTTCGTCAAAACCTATAAATGCATTATCAGAGTCACCTCTTTCTAATACAATACCCATATCATTACCAGGAGTACCTGTAGTACCATTACCTAATTCTATAAGTCTATCTGCTACAACTGTATTTGTTGTATTTAAAGTGTTTGTTGTACCATTAACTGTAAAGTCACCAGTAACTACAATGTTACCACCAACAGCAACGTTGCCATTAAATGTAGCTGCACCAGCGTCCGACATATCTAAACTTAATGCTGTGATAGCAGAACCACCATCGTCACCTATAAATTTAATGTCTTTATCTTGTGTAGAAACTTTTATCTCTAAATCAGTTGAGTTGTTTGTAAATCTACCAAATTCTGTACCGCCATCTTTTAATATAATGTCAGCACCATCAGCGTCTAAACTAATATCGCCGGCACTATCTAAAGTGATTGTAGAACCTGTAACTGTAGATATAACAGGACTTGTTAATGTTTTATTTGTTAAAGTTTGTGAAGCTGTTAATAATGCGATAGCACTTGTGTTAGATAAGTCAGTTGAAGCAATCGTTATGTTTCCAGTACCATCAAATGATTGGCCAGCGATTGTTCTAGCGTTTGCAAGAGCAGTTGCTGTAGCGGCATTGCCTGAAGTGTTCTGATTACCAGAAGCATTAACACCAGGTAAGTCAATATTAGCAGAACCGTCAAATGATACACCACCAATATTTCTAGCAGTTTCTAAAGCAGTTGCTGTAGAAGCATTGCCTGTAACAGCACCTGTTAAAGGTCCAGCAAAAGCGTCAGCAGTTACCGTACCATCAAAATATCCGTCTTTAAATTCTATACTAGAACTACCAAGATCAAGTATATTATCAGCACCTGGTGTTAAAGCACCATCTGTAAGTATTAATTGTTTTTCGTTACCTGCATAAAAGTTTATTGTATCAGCAGTTTCAAAATCTATTTTTGTTTCATCATCTTCACCAATTTTAATATCAGTTGCAAGTAAAGATGTTATAGTTGTTTGAGCAGCTCCTAAAGCAAAGTCTAAAGTATTATCACTATCCTCATAAGTAACTGTAATACCTGTTTCAGTATTAGAACCTACCATCGCACCAACAGTATCAGAAATTGTTTCTGCTAAAGTTGTACCATTAATTGTTAATGCGTCTGTTTCTAAAGTACCATCTATATCTACATCACCTGATATATCTAAATTTGCCATAACAGCAGTACCAGTTAAAGTAGGAGCTGTAAGAGTTTTATTTTCTAATGTATCTGTAGTATCTTTTAATACAACAGTACCAGTAGCATTTGGTAAAGTGATTGTTCTATCTGCTGTTGGATCTGTAACTGTTAAAGTTGTTTCGTGTGCGTCATCACTTGCACCTTCAAATCTAAAGGCATTTTGTACATCAATAGTACTTGCATTAATTGTAGTAGTAGAACCTAGTACTGATAAGTTACCAGTTATAGTTGCATTACCACCTACTGATAAAGCACCTGATACATCTAAGCCTTCGTTGATTTGAATTTGTGTTGAATCTGATGTTGATATTGAAGTACCTGCAATAAGAAGTGAAGATGAATTTATTGCACTTGTTCCATTACCTGTTAAAATTGCGTTTGATGTGTGAGTTACAGCACCTGTACCACCAAAAGCAACAGAGATTTTTTCACCTGTTTGAAATTCGGCTAATCCTGTAGCGTTTCCGCTTCCGTCAAATACTGTTCTAATTGGTGTTTTTGCTGTCATATCTTTTTATCCTATTTATATTTATAACCTTTCTTTTATTAAAAATCAAATAAAGTTACTGCTCCTGCGTTAGCACTACTAGTTAATGTGAATGTGTGATTATGTGTAAATACATTAGCAACAGCAGTCATTCCAAACTTAAATGTCTTAGCCGCTGTTCCTAATCCACCTGAAGTAGTAAAGAAAGGGACTTCTCTTATACCTAAACCTGAGTTAGGATCTGCCGTTGCAATTTTAAAACTACCTGCTGTTGAACCTGCCGGCAATGTAACACCTGAAGATGAAATAGCTATAGCGCCTGTACCATCGCCTGAAATTGTAGCACCATTCAAGTCAATTGTGTTACCTGATAAGTATATATCTCTCCATCTTAATGATGATGTTCCTAAATCGTATGTAATATTTGTATCAGGTATAAAATGACTACCTATTCTAGCATTGAATGTAACTGAATCACTTGAAGATGAACCAAAAGTTGGACTAGTACCTATTCCTACTGTTAATGTATCACCACTAACTGTTGATGAAACACCGTGTGAACCACTATCGCCAGCAACTGTTAGAGTATCTCCTAAATCAACTGCATTGGTTGTTCCACTATCTGCAGCTACAGAAATTGTAGAGTTTGTTAATTCAGTATTATCTATCGTTCCTAATGTAATTGATGTAACTGCTGTACCATCGCTTTTTGTAAAAGGAAAATAATAGTTTTGTTTTACTACGTTATTTAATAATTGAGTAGGTGTAGAAAGAGAATTACTATTAGTAAAAGGTATTGTTGTTACTGTACCATCGTTTTTTGTAAAAGGAACGTGTTTACCTATTCTAAAATCAAACTCATTTCTCCAATTGCTTCCATTATAATTAAGATAGTGACCAGTAAGAGTATTACTATCAGTTACATTGGTTAAATCATTAAGAGCGCCAGCTTGACCACCAATTTCTTTTACTGTACCTGAATCGTTTATGTAAAGTTTTTTGGCGCTAGTGTCAACGGCAACCTCACCACTAGTAATGTTACTTGTGGTAGGTGTACTTGTACCTCTTTTGAGTTTTATTACTGTCGCCATTAATAATATCCCTTATTCAGTTGACGACTAATTAAAATGTTCCGCCGTCTAACTGTGTTACTGTAACTGCTCCCGAACTGACTGTAAAGTTGTCTGAACTAAAAGAAGCTACGCCTTTATTTGAAGCTGTTGCTAATTCGGCAGTGATTGTTAATGTATCACCAGAAACGGAAGAATCAATTCCTTCTCCACCAGATACAGTTAATGTATCACCTAAATCTACTGCATTGGTTGTACCACTATCAGCAGCTACCGAAATTGTTGAATTTGATAACTTAGCATTTGTAATTGAACCTGCTAATTTAGCGGTTGCAATTGAACCTGCTAACATTGCATTTGTAATACCTAAAGCTTTAACTCTTAATGCGTCTGAGTTTACTTCAATAGATGAATCATCTACTTCAACATCAATTGTATTTCCTGTTTTACTTAAAGCTGAACCGGCACTAATTTGACCTGCACCTGAGAATTGCTCAAATGTAATATTAGTTGAACCAAATGTTGGTGTACCATTGTGAGTTGCAACATAACCGTTATCTGCGTTAGCAGTACCTTCTTCGGTAAAGAAGAATGTTCCGCCAGTTAACTCAGCAGCTGTGTCTGCGTCAGGACTTCTTGTTAATACGAAAGCCGCTGAACCAGAACCGATTGTTGTTACTTTATAGATACCGTTTTGTACTGCACTTGCCTGATTCTTAATTAGAACTCTGTCATTTGCTACAGTAGCAACACCGTCAATTGTTAATGCACCGTTAGCGTCAGCAGTTAAAGTACCGTTACCGTTATTATAAGTTACGGCTGCTAAGGCAGCTGCTGTTGCAAGTCTAACACTTTCTTTTACATCTAGTCCGTTTGCAACACTATCCACATATGCTTTTGTAGCTGCGTCTGAGCTAGCAGATGGATTTGTTACACTTGTAATTCTACTAGAGTTAACATCTACTGTACCTGAACCGTTAGGATCTAAAACGATATTACCGTTTGTATTTGTAGATGAAATAGTATTAGTGTCAACTTGAATATTGTCAACTTTTAAAATAGTAACTGGTGTTGAATTACCAACTGTACCGCCTTCAATTGCTGAAGTATTGATAGTTGGACTTGTTAAAGTTTTATTTGTTAAAGTTTCTGTACCAGTTAGAGAAACAAAACTATCACCTTGTAAACCTGAGTTAAATTCTGCAAGAGTACCTGTAAAAGTACCCAAATCATCTAAATCAATATGCAATGTGTTTGCGTTACTATTGATAGTTTTATTTGTTAATGTTTGACTGTCATCTAAATCTACTAAAGTAGCATCCTGTACAGCTGTATTAAACTCAGCAAAAGTACCTGTTATAGTATTTGCGTCTAAATCTAAAGTTTTGTTTGTAAGTGTATCAGTAGATGTTTCTGTAACAACATTTGAATCTAAGTTTACTGATAAAGTATCACCAGTAACAGCAGTTGTAATACCAGCACCACCTGTAATTTTAAGTGTGTCTGATAATAAACTGATTGTAGTTGCTGTAGAACTTTCATCAACAATTGTTAACGATGTAGCAACTGAAGCTGTACCAGCCGCTGTTAATCTACCTTGTTGGTCAACTGTAAATGTTGGTATCGCTGTAGCAGAACCATAAGAACCTGCTGTAACAGCTGTGTCATCTAAGTCTATTGATATATTGTTGTCTGATACTGTTGTCGTAAGACCGGTATCACCTGCAAAGGTAATAGTTTCACCTGTGTTTACTGAGTCATTTGAACCACTATCGGCAGCTATAGAGAGAGTTTGTGTTACTGTACCGAAAGATAGGTTACCTGAACCATCAGTTTTTAGGAACTGTCCGTTACTTCCATCACCACTCGGGAGGGTAAATGTAGTAGATGTTGTAACTGCATTAGGTGATTTAAGGGCAATAAAGTTTGAACCGTTATTAGTACCCTCATTAAACTTAATTCCGCCACCTGTTGTAGCGTTATTTCCTACAAAAATTTCGTCTATTGCTTTGTTTGAGTCTACAAGTAAAGCTGAACTTGCTGTTAGTGTGCCTGCTACATGATCTAATTGATCTGTAAAATATTGTCCGCCAATTACTGTTACGTTATTAGCGTCACCGTTACCGTCAACTCCACCTTCACCTATAAAAATTCTATCACCTAGGTTACCTTGTGTACCAGTACCAAAAGTGTAAGCTAATTCACCTAATTTAAGTGTTGATGGCGCCGCTGTTCCGGAACTTCTTTTTATCTGAATTACCGTTGCCATTTATTTCTCCCTAAAATGAACCACCATTAAATACTAATGTTCCTGTTGTAGTATCTAACTCGTTCTTTGTTTTAAATTTGTCTGAGGAAGAATCATATTGTAATAACGCACCATCACTTAAAGACGTAGAATCAACATCCGATAAATTTCTTAACTTAGACAAAGCTACAGATACATTTGTGCTTGGCACTTGTACTGAAACTTGTTGTGGACCAGAAGATGTTGAAGAATTTATATTTGCTCTAACACCACCAGTCTGATTAATTCTAGCTTTAACCATTAGGTTCCTCTCTCTTTGTAATATTTATAACGAAAAGTATCTAAAGAAGAAACTAATTATACTCTAGGACTGACGGAAATAATGCCTTCAATTACTCTCGTAACTGAACTATCGGTAGTTTTAACAATATACACATCATACACATATCTTGTATGATGATCTAAGGCAGTTGTTTGGGCTTCTGATAATGATAACTCAATAATACCAGTAGCCGGATCTGCATTAATAGCTGCTGTAAATGCAATCTTTGAAGACGCATTGTAACTTGTTGCCAAGTTAGCAAAGGTCGTGTAACCAGTTAAATTAACTGCGTCACCATCTGTATTGGTAACAGTTACATCGGAACTAAAATTTGTACCTTGGTCTATTCTAAGATTTGCTACTGCCGCCATTGAATTGTTTTATACCTTCTTGTATTTTACCATTGTAATAATTAGTTAGAACGTCAATTTTTTCCAATTCAATTTCGTGTCTTACTTTAGATTGTTGAATTTCATGTCTAGCTGCGATTACATTTCTCAACTCTAAAGGTAATGAATCTAAATCATACTCTTTTTCATCTATTTTTATTGTATTCTTTTTTGCTTCTTCAGCCATTATATACCTCACTTATAATTTAATTATTTACTTGCTTTTTTAATTTGTTTTATTAGTTTATCTTTTGTTTGTCTTTTATCTAACTCAACACCAAGTTTTCTACCAAGCTTTTCTAAATCAGCTTTTGTTTTTTTCTTCAAGTCTGAAACTTTAATTTCAGGTTGTTTCTCTACTTTCTTTTTGAAAGGAGATAACATCTTTAAGAATTTTTTAATTTTATGCACCATTGTCAACTATTGTCCCACCTGCTGCTACAAATTCTTCAATCATGCCTAATGCAAGATGATCGCTTCCTAATTCAGCAACAAAAACGACATCATTTTCCAATGTTATTCTATAACCAGAATGAGCTCCGTCTGTGTAAACTTTTTCACAAGTTTTCCAGAGAGCCTGTGAATGGTTATCTGTATAATTATTTCCTGTCATTTTTTACCTCTTAACACTATTTATATTATTGTCCCAAGTATCTGAAAGAAATAACCGCTGAATTGGCAGGTGCCACTCCGAAAGTTAAAGTTGTTCCAGAAATTGTGTAATCTGCTGTTGGTGTTTTTACTGCACCGTTCACCACTACCAACACATTATCAACTGTTCTATTTGCAGCTATTGTAAATCCTGTTGTAGAACCGTTACCTGTTGCTGAAGCGGATGAAAAAGTACTAGAACCTACAGAAGCTACTGTAAGTTTAGCACCTAAAAATATTATGAAACCTGATTGTCCATTTGCTGGCGCCGAACCAAATGTTATTGTACTACCACCACCTGTTATAGTATAATCTGTAGTTGGCTGTTGAATAACATCATTGTAAAAAACTAAAATTGAGGATGCACTTGAAACAGCAAAATCTAATGCAAATGCTGTTGTCGAACCATTACCTGAAATAGTTTGTGATTCTAATGAACCAAACGCCGGTGATCTTCCTATGTACGCCATTATATTTGTAAATACCTTATTATTATAACTTTTGAATTGGCAGGTGCCGATCCAAAGGTCAATGTTGTTCCTGAAATTGTGTAATCGTCTGATGGCGTCATATGTGATCCATCTACGAAAACTAATACATCACTTACTGTTCTACCACTTAAAATAGTGTATGCTGTTGTAGAACCGTTACCTGTAAATTTAACAAATGAGTTTGTGAAACCTGTTAAAAGATTTGATTTGGTAACTTTTTTTAATGCTGTTGCTGATGTATCATAAATTAAAACTTCATCATCATTGGCAGGTGTTCCGCCTAATGCTGTTTGAGAATTAATCATACTAGCATTTAAAGAAAGATTTGATACTGTACCATCTGAAGGTCTAACTACCGATGTTGAATTAGTAGGATTTATAACATATATATCTGCTCCACTAGCAGGTGCAGCTGAGAAAGTAATTCTTCTAATATTACTTGATCCATCTCTACCTAAAGTGTATGCTTTACCAGTACCTGGTTCTTGTCTAATGTTATCTACATAAACCTCGAGCTCATTTTCTCCACCATCTGCTGGAGCATCCTTTGATAAATCAAATACTGTAGTTGATCCATTTCCGGTAAAAGATTCTTTATCGCTTAATCCTCTAAACTGATCGTGTGGTTCTATACCAATATACGGCATTATTTCTCCTGTTTATTTCTATACATCTTCTAATAAGGAAATAGTTGCGTCAACTGAATTAGCTGTATTTGCTGATACTCTAATTATATCATTAGCAGTACCATTACCTTGTACAACTAACTTGTTACCTTGCATTATTTCCAAAGAAGAACCGGCAGGAATACTCACATCCTTAGCTATGTAAACATCGTTAGTGCCGTCAAAATTATCTAAAAATACACTTGCTAAAATACCACTCGTTGTAGTATTAGCAAGAGTTATTCCGATAATTATAGACTCTTTCGCTGTACCACCACTTGACGGTACTGTATATAAAGCATGAGCACTTGCACCAGTAGAGGTTGTGATATTTGCCTTTGTAAATCTTTTAAAATCGTTTGCCATTTTTATTTTCCCTTAATATTTATAATCTATCCTAGAGCAATTGCCTGTGCTATAGCAAAAGGTTGTGTTGCAACAGGAACACTACCGATCGTTAAAGCGGCAGAATCCAAACTTGTTAATCCAGAAATTGTACTAGCTAATGCAATTGTTAAAGTATCAGTTGCTGATACTGTTGCTGTAACTTGATTTGAAGTACCAGCAATAGTAAAAACATCACCAGAGTTAATCTGTTGAACTGTTGAGCTACTATCTCTAATAGTAAATGCCGTATCTACGGCAGCGTCTAATTCATTTATAGCACCAACAATACTTGAAGCACTTGTCGTTAAACTACCTGGATCACCAATATCTGTAGAAGATAGACTATTGATAGTCGTTCTTAACGTAGCTAAAGTATCTGATAATGCAATTGTTCTAGCAGCCATTACTTGTTAATTACCTCTTTTATCATTTGTTTAATTTCGTATAATTCACTTTTTAAATTATTTATCTCTTTTACAGCACTTCTTAATTCATCTTGTTGTGTTTGTCTTCTTTTAAAATTTTTAATATATAACTCAAATTCTGTTTTACTACTACTTACTACAGCACCAGTTTTTGTGTTTTTTACTAAACCATCATATCCTTCAACTTTTAATATTGACATATTATACTGCTAATGCTATAGCCCTCATATCTCTAATAACAGGTGGATATGCTGAAACATCTCCTGTCATAGTTATTTTAATTTGGAATGTAGTAAAGTCATTAAGACCTGAAACTGAATATTTGTATTCTTTGAAAGTTGTATCATCTTCAGCAGGTGTTACTGTAACATCTTCGCTACCGTCTGAGTTAAATGCAATCCAAGATTTATCATCTATCTTTTGTTCGTCATCAGCTGCAATTGTTCTAAAGAAAACTTTTACATTTGAACTTGCTCTTACATTTGAAGTAAGTCTAACGTCTAATGAAGTCGATAAATTTTCTAAAACAATTGACTTAGTTAAATACACAGCAGCTGTAGAAGTACCTGTACTTGCTGTATCAGCTATGAAGTTTGGTGTATTAGAAGAATCTGGATTATTTAATCTGTTTTGAATTGTAAATGCACTCATTCTTTGAGTATCTAAAACAGGTGATATCTTTGTATTTGTAGTAGAGAACTCTAATATAGTCCACAAAGATTTATTTTCTGACATTTCATTTGTTTCATTAATTTCACTTGCAACGGTTTGAGGTGCCGTAAAGTAAATATTATCACTATTCACTACACCAATTTTATTTGTTGCACTTGTTAAACTAAATTCTGTTTCACCACCATGTACTGATTTACCAGTTGTAGGTCTAATGTAGTAATCGATTTCTGTACCAGGTAATTGCATTGTTTGAATACCTGCTAAGTTTAGTATATCATAATTTCTATTTTGTGTAGCAGTTACTACTGTACCACCAACATCACCAGTTGCGTTTGCGTTTGATGAACTTGGAGATGTAATATCATAACTATCTAAAGTTATATTTGAAATACTTGTATATGTTCCGTTAATATCTGAATGAGCAATACCATTGTAACTACCTGAAGCTACACCTGAAATTGTAACATTGTTTGATAATCCGTGCATACCATGGTTTGGATGGAAAACTCTTATAACTTTTGTACCACTTGTTGTTCTTAAAGGATTATTTTTAAGTGTTCTTGTTCCTAATGTATCGTTAGTTAATGTTATTGTACCTGTAACATTTTCAAACTCAGCTCTCTTAACTTTAAATTTAATATCTTCGTTTTGATCTGCTGTCCATGTTACACCATTTTGAGATTTAAAGAATACACCAGCATAAGGTTGAGCAGATATTGTTCTACTAGAACCTAAATTAGTTTGACCCATTCTTGCAACATAAACATTGTAATCTTGTGTATTTGCCATAAGTACAAAAGCATACTCTGTATTTTCTTGTACATAAACTGGACTATCAAAAGTAAATGTTGTTGCTGTAGTACCGTCTGTACTTGTACTTACTTGATTTGGATTTAAAGTCTTTTCAGCAAAAGGTAATATTGATTGACCTGGATAACCATTTACAGTATTTCTTACTTGTAGAGTTACAGGAATATTACTATCTTTAGAACTAAAGTAAACATCTATTGATGTTAAGAAAACTCCACCCTCATCATCAATCATAAATGTTTCTGCAAGTGGATCATGGTAACCTACTTGACGTGAAGCACCTCTTTGTACACTTGTTTGTACAACATTTTCAGTTTCGTTTGTAGCTCTAAATTCTACAGCTGCTGTTCTTGTTGCGATAATTGTATTTTGTACTGTTTGTATAACACCTTTAGCAATATAAGTTACATTACCAGCAGTATCAGGAGCTGATGTTAAATCATTTGTAGGTGAACTTGTTAATCTAAATACTCTTTCACCTGTTCTCCATCTTTTGTTTGAACTAACTTTTGGATCAGGTATTGCAAAAGTACCTGATACAGCACCGTTAGCGTCTGTAACAATATTGCCACCTAATGAACCACCTGTAGGTGTAACAAAACTTGTTATTAATTCATTATCGAAATATGCATAAACTCTTGTGTTAGGTTTTAGTCTAGTAGCACTAAATGTAAGTGTTCTACTTCTAATGAAAGGAGAAAATGCTAATGAAATTATTTTATCACCAACATTTTGATTTACTGTTTTTGGAACTAATACTTGTCTAATACCTGTTCTTGTTCTGGAACCTGTTTTTGTTGTAGTAGTAATATCTCTTTGCATTACTTTCCAACCGTGACCACCTCGTTCTTTGTAAGTTTCAGTATCGTTAGTTGATGATACACCAGTCCAATGGTTTTGCCATTCATTCCAAACTGTACCTATTTCTACAGATGTTAGATTTGGATTACCTGAATTTTTTACTAATGTGTCCCAACTTCCGTCATTATTATTAATAACTAACTCAGGAGCTCTTTCTGTTTCTTTCCACTCGTCTGATGGTGGAGTTAGAGCAATAGAACCAATCCAAGTAAATATACCAAATGGGTTTACGTTTACTGTTTTACTTGCATAAGGTTGATCTATTAAAGTTTTTTCTGTGTAAGGTAAAGTAATTAGATCACCAGTTTTTTGGTAATTTGAAGCTGTTCTATCTGCGTCAACAATTGGTGTACCGTCATCATCTCTTTCAATAAGTTGAACAGCATCCTCGTTAAATGTAGGACGCATTTCGCCTCTAGCATAATCTATAGCTACTTTGTAATCTCTGTTACCTGCGTCACCAATATTGTGACCTGTAAAGTTATCTACAATAAATCCATTTTTAAATCTATCGAAACCTTGTGAGTCTTGTATTTGTAGTGATTGAGCTGATTGTTCTAATAGAGAAAGTTGAGTATAGTATTCAACATTTTCTAATCTTCTCTCTAGTTTACCAATATCTCTCATTGTATATCTTCTATTATCAACTTGTTCAATACCTACTTCAGCAATATCTAGTGTGTAAGACGGTAAAAATAAAGTGTATAAATGCATTGCATTATCTAATGAACCTGGTCTATCAGGTGATATAGAACTTGCGCCTTTTAATACTTTAAAATTACCTTCACTATCTAAGAAAATTTTATCAACACGTTGTAAATAAAATTCAAAATCAGTTGTAACGTTAGAATTAAATTTAACAACATCAACAACTGAGTTACCTGCTCCGTCAAATGAACGATCTTGGTTACCTGAATTTATTGTACTTGCGTCATCAACTCTAGGTCTGAAATCTACACTATCTCTTAATTCAAAAACTTTTCCTGATGTTACAGATGTGTAACTTGGAATATCTTCATATTCTACAACACCTGAATATGAGTCAACATCAAAATAATCTCCAGAACCGTGAGAGAAATAATCAAAGTTAACTAATAATCTACCAGTTGGTGTTACTTCACCAGTTTTTAAAGTAATTCTACCAATATCATAGAAGTTATCTCTTTGACCTGTATCTAAATCAAATCTATCTGTAACGTTTGTGTGTGAAGTTGTAGCAGCTGTACTAAAGTTAGGTGCCATAAAGATACTATTAATTTTTTTAACGTCTGCCTTACCTAAACCTATTGTACCACTTACGATTGTTGCTTCTGTTGAAACTGCAAGTGTTTCATTTTGGTTTAGAGTTTTTGATTTTGAGGTTGCTACATTTCTATTTACTGTAGCTAAAATTTTTACTGTGTGTCCTGCAAAGTTAGCACCAAAATCTAATGTCAAAGTTTTACCTGATGGCGAACCTGCTAATGCAAATATGACTTGTGATTCGTGGTTATTACCTGCTAAACTTAATACATCACCTACTGCACCTGTACCACCAGAACCTGTTGCTGTGATAGTTACATAAAAATCTCCTTCAGCTAAACCAGCAAATGTTTCATTTGTACCTGCTGTTAACTGAGATATACCGTCAGATGATAATGTATCTACAAACTGTCTTCTTACTGCAAAGTTTGTGTCTGATAGACCAGAGTTTGAAGTAGTTTTTAATGTTTTAATTGTTTCATATGGTAATTTAAATATAGATAGATTTTTTTCTGGTGATTGTATTTTTGTTCTTCTTCTTGTTACAATTGTTTTAGTTGAAGCTGCAGCTGTAACAGCTGATAACTGTAAACTTGTTGCTGATATAATTGCTTCAACAATTTTTGTTTCAGTATTACCACTATTGTTTGTAAATGAAATAGAATCACCTACTTTTAATTCGTCTTCGAATCTTGTATTGATACCTGTAACGGCAGCTGAACCTGAACCTACGTCAATTGTACCTGTTAAAGTAGCATTACTACCACTCGTAGAATCTAATGAAGTGTCTGCTGTATAAGTTACACTATCACCACCACCTGGTTGACCAATTTGTTTTATATCAGGAGCGTCAAAAGTTGTAGAACCTTTTAAACCAACAGCGTCTGCTTGTATGACTGCTGTATTACTTGATGTGCCACCTGTTATTGTTTCTCCTGCGACAAATTCGCCAGAAACATTTGATACTATTACAACACCGTGAGCAACTGCACCACCGGAACTATATGTACCGAATGCTGAACCATTGATAGATGTTGTACCGTCTGTATCATATAATTCAATAGTTGTTGATGATGGATTTCTAACAGTATATACATTACCATTTAATTGTGTCATACCTGAAACACCAGTAATTGTAACTTGTTGTCCTTCTTTTAGACCATGACCTGAAGCTGTAACAACAACAGGATTAGCCTTAGTTGCACCTGAACCTGAAAAGTTTGTAGATGTAGCAGTTGAAATACTTTGTACAACACCTGTAGCACCCGATGTACCACCTGATACAACTTCACCAGTTGTAAATCCTTGTGCTGTTTTTATATTTAAATGTGTAAATGTAGTTATGTCAAAAAGATAATGTTTATATACAGCAGTTGTAGCACTTGAATTTGCAAATATGCCAGTAGCTGTAGCTGAACCTGATGAATATTCAAAACCTTTTGTTTTTGCCCTACCTATTTGTGAAATACTGTTACCTGAACCGGCATTTTCTGTACCTCTAGTACCTGTAGCAACATTATATAAGTTTACGTTTGCAAAAGATTCAGAAGCACCTGAAATGAAACCTATATCTGGAGCACCAAATACTTTTGTAACATTTATAAAGTTACCAATATCAAATCTTGTTTTAAAATTAGCCTCTGTATCAAAATCTCTTGCCTTATCTATATCAATATAAGAAGTTGCAAGTTTTTCAATTTCATAACCTTTTACATAAGCTTTTCCTGGAGATAGACCAACTGCTAATTTAGAAGCGTCACCACCATTTGCTGAAGTAAATATACCTCTAACAACGTCTGCATTTGAACTTGAAGCATTTTGTAGATGTTCTCTCACATCAATTTCAAAAGGTCTTACATAGTAGTCACCACTCTCGTCAAATGTTCTACGAGCAAAAGTATCTTCTATAACTGCATACTCAGTTGTTCTTACTCTGTTTTGTAAAAGACCTTCAGATAATCTAATCAACTCTATAAAGTTTGAGTCTTCGGTAGATGTTAATGTTTTTTTAGCTAATGTTAAATCTATTTTAAATCTGTGAGCACCTGGAGCATTTGCGTTTGATGAACCAGCTGCATTATCATTTAAACCTTGGTCATCATTTGGTGTTACAAATGTTTCTGAAACTGTTAGACCAACTCTGTATGATGGATTGTTTGTGTATTTGTCAAGTATTACAGTTTGATTTGTTACTTGAACATGAAAACCATTTATGTAATAAACACCTTCTTGTACTTCAGCAGCTGAACCTGTAGCACATGATGATACAACAGCAGTTGATAAAGTTGAGTCTGCAAATACGGCATTTATTGTTTCGCTGTCTGAAAATTTAATATCTGTATTATTTGTACCTGAACTAGTATATTTTACAAATAAAGTATCAGGATCAGTACCGTCTGTAGCAACTGCATTTATACAAGTAGCAGTAACACCAGATGTTCCACCTGTTAATGTAGCACCAATGTATAGTGAAATATCTGCTGTTGCTTTTGAAGAAAGTTTTACAGCGTAATATTCTAAGTCATACCCGATTTCTCCAGGTATAATCATAGCACCTTTTTCAAACAGGTGATCTGATAATCTTTCTGTTTGGTTTTGTAAGATACTTTGTGCTTGTGTTAACTCTCTTGCCTGAACAGCAAATGCTGGTCTGAATAATATACGATGAAATTTCTTACTTTCAGTAAAATCATCATAATAAGGCGTGAGGTTAAAGTCAGTTGGACTTGGCATTTATTCCTCTCTAAAATTCAATAATTAATTTAACGTTTTCAGTTTGATCCGCAGCTCTTGTGATTGGCGCTCTGTTTTCTATATAGAGAACATCACCACTATCAGCGTCTAACTCTGGATTTGCATAACCAGAAGAAAATGATACACTATCTACAGTACCAGATTGTGAAGTGTGTGGTGTACCTGTAGCGCTTGATGATTGACCTGTGATTACGTTTGCTCCTGAAAAAGCAGTTAAATTTCCGTTTGTGTCTATACCTTCATCGTTAAATCTTGTTTGTACATAATATAAAATTCTATTTGTAGAATCCCACTCAACAACTTTACCTACAGCACCTGTGGATGCCTGATTTATTTCTTCGTCAACAGTAAATGTTCCTGGTGTTGGTGATGAATTAATTGCAATTGCTTTAACAGCTCTTAAAGTTGTTACACTTGCAGCTGAACCACCTGATAATGGATTTCTTAATAAAGCAACTCTTCTAAAATCGTTAGCAGTTGTAAAGTCACCTGTATTTGATGATTCTGCACCTTCTAAATTTGTATTTAACATTACAAAAAATCCACCTAATTCTTGTATTGCATTTTTACCATGACCACCTTTTGGTTCGATGATACAATCTAATTCTGTTCCTGTTAGGTTTGTAGCACCTGCACTCACAATATCAGCTAATCTAATATAACCGTATGTGTAGCCTGTACCTACGTTTGTAACTGTTACGGCTGATACTGCACCTGAACTAACTGTTACTGAAACTTTACCGCCTGAACCGTCACCTCTAATAGCAACATTAGCGTGTGTACCGTTTGTTCCACCAGAACCAGCAGTTTTAATTTTTACAATATTGATTGCGCCGTTAACGGCAGCCGCTGATACAGTAGAGTTTGTAGATACTGCCATAAAATCTGTTGATAGGAAGTTTGCTTGTTGTGTAGCAGATAGAGAGTACATATATTTCCATTTGTAACCGTCACCTGTTGTTAAAATAGATGTTGATGTACCTGTTGGTTCTACTGTTGAGTTTGCACCACCATTGTTATCTAAACATTTGTAAACATTGTTTGAACTGTTTAAAACATAAAAAGTAGAATCCCATAAAGTAGAAGCACCACTAGTAGATGTTTGAGTAGTTGTTGTTCCTGTAATTCTGTTACCATAATCGTGTCTGTAATAATCGTAAACTGTGCCAGTCGCCCAATTTCTTCTTGCAACAACATTTGATACATCTGAACTTGTTACTCTTTTAGCCGCTAGATAATCATCGTAAGTATATAACTCTTCGGTAATTGAATCTGCTGGTGTTAAAGGTGCTATATCTGAACCTGAGTTATCCGTTCTACTATCACCTCTTGTTTTTGTACCATTCGCAATAGGATTACCTATAGCAAGATAGTAAGTAGTAGCTGCAGCTTCAGAAAATGACTCTGTAAACTGGTCAGCGTTATGAATTCTAAATTTGTTTGTAATAATTGCTGGCATTTTTTCTTCCTATTTCAATATTTATAATGTTTTTTAAAGCTCCTTTATAACAATTTTCGCTGAGTTACTTGGTGCTGAACCAAATACAACATTTGTTCCAGATATAGTATAATCTGTAGTTTCTAATTTTAATAGACCGTCAACAAATACCATAACATTTGTATCGATACTCGCACCGTCCATAGCAAAAGTAGTTGTTGAACCGTTAGCTGTATGTACTTTTGTTGATGAATTTTTGTGAGATGTGTTATGTAATTCGGCTCCCATCAATGAATGTGATGAACATTGATAATGTAGAACTTTTGGTGTATTTTCGTCAATTACTATTTGAGTATACGCACCTGAACTACCTGGTGTTCCAGCAGTTGTAACGTTTGTTGTATAAGCAGTAGTTTTACCACTATCTAAATAAAATCTTAAAGGGTGGCCTGTGTTTGTGTTACCTTCTTGTTTAAATCTGTATGTACCTTTTTTTACTTTAAAGAACGGTGATTCTACAAGATTGTTTAAATATGCGTTTGCACTTCCTGATCCGTGATAAGGATGATTTGAAGTTTTAGTTACAACAGTAATATCAATGTCTGTTTGAGCTTCATGTGTATCACCTGTATAATTAGCACCTAATAAAGGATTATTATTAAATACAGCATAACTGCTCATACTTAAATCTGATACTGTTCCTAAAGATGAACCTGTTATTGTAGCACCTGTAATAGTCGGTGCTGTTAATACTTTATTTGTTAAGGTTTCATTACCTGTCAAAGAAACAAAACTGTCGCCTTGTAAAGCAGTATTAAATTCTGTCAAACTACCTGTGATAGTATTATTTCCTAAATCAATTGTTTTAGTTGTAAGTGTATCTGTAGATGTTCTAGCAACTAAAGTATCTGCACCTGACGGTATCGTAACCGTACCACCATTTGTGATTGAAGCAATAGTTGGAGTTGTTAAAGTTTTGTTTGTTAAAGTATCTGTAGTAGCTCTTCCAACAATAGTATCTGTACCAGTTGGAAATGTTAAATCAGATAAGGCTGTACCATTACCTAATTTAGTATAAATTTCATTAAAGTTATCATTAATTAAATCACCACCAGCTCGTATTGTAGAACCTGAACCGTCATTTGCTGAAGAACCGATATTAATTGTTTGTTTTGCCATTTTTTATCTCTTAATCTTTAATATTTATAATGCTTTATGGTGTAGTTGCGTCAAATTTCTTAGCTGTTGTATCAAATGTTGTAGTAGTTATATCGAATGAGAATACATCACCAGTTAATGTAACTATTGAAGGATGAGCAATGTATGTCTTTAAATTGTCATGGTTTTCGTAATCTGATATTCTAAACCTATCACCATTTAAAGGATCATTTAATCCTATAATTCTATGTTCGTCCCAAGCTGCAAAAGTTGGTGGCATAACGTAAGTACCATTTGTCGAAGCCGCAGCTGTAGAGTTATCTGGATGACCACCTGAATATATGTTTGAGGCACTAAATGGATTATTGTAAATATCCAGAGATTTTAATCTAGGTCCAGCATATGCAAAACCAAATTTATATTGTTGACCTCTAAATTCAATAGGCACTAAATTTTGCATTTGAATATTCATTTTGTGAACTAGAGTCAAATCTCTTGTATTTGATGTAAAGTGGTCACTTGTACTATCAGTAAAATCTGGTGCTATACCTAATTTTGCATTACTTCTCAAAGTTGTACCATCATCTTCCGTTCCTAATCTTCTACCAAATATTGTAGAGAATAGAGTATTGATAATATTGAAGATAGGACTTTCTTCTAATCCTGATGATATACCTTTTACACTTGTTGCTATCTGAGCACTTATTCTAGTTGCTAAGTTAACTTGACCTGTAAAATAAAAACCTGCTGTGTGCATTGTCTTTTTAAATGAATCTCTCCAGTCATTAATAGTACGACCAACTTTTATGATATAAGAAAAGTCCTGATACAATAAACTATCTTGTATTTTCATTGTAGTTTCTGAAATATGACCATCTTGGTTTAAGAAAGTACCAAAAGTATCTGCAACTGTACCAACAGTCATTGTTGCTGTACTTTGGTCAACTTGAATAGTTGTAGCTGTTGCTGAGTTTGATGATGTAATTGTACTATCATTAGCAAAAACACCAGTAGCGTCTTTTACTTTTAAAACTTGTGTTGAAGAATTATAGAGTACTATTTCGGCAGTAACAGTAGTTGAGTCTGCTGACAATCCTGTAATTGTATCACCAGCTTGTAAACTACCACTTAAATCTCTTATTAATATGTAAGCAGGTAAACTTAAAGTAGGAGGCGATGGACTATTTTCATAACCTACACCAGATTCAATTATTTTTAATTCTTGTACTTTACCTATTTCTGTTCCGTATGCAAAGACAGTAGCGCTTGAACCGTTAGTATCATCAACTGTAACTACAGGCAATGATTGATAGTTTGAACCTTGATTAATTATTCTTAGGTCTGTTATATCACCTGCGCCATTTTCTTGTACAATTTTATTTCCTGTGTAAGAATCTCCTCTTACAGTTTCATCTTCTAAAATAATATGATCTTCGGTTGATGATGTACTTGTTTCAATTGTTAAACCACCATTGACAACTGCAACTTTGGCCTCAGCAGAACCTCCACCTGTACCTGTGTTATTAAATACTAAATCATCACCGATTTTATAATTTGTTCCACCATCATCTACATAAAGATGATTAATTGTTCCTCTACCAATTGTGTCTACTTGAACTACAGCACCCTCACCACCAGCTGTTAACGATACTAAATCGTTTACTTGATAGTTTGCACCGTCATTTGTTAGTGTAATAGAATCTGGAATACCTGTTAAATTAGCTTTTATATAAACATCTGAATCGTCTGATATTGTTCCTCTAATTTCTTCACCTGTAGTAAAAGTACCTTGGATACTTTCTGCATTTAAAATAAATTCAGTAACTTCATTTGCACCAATTTGAAATTTAAATACATTTTCTATTATAGCAGTTGCTTCGGAAGTTTGTCCCTCAATTGTTCTACCAACTAAAGTACTTGTATCACCTTTCGTAGCAATACATCTAACTATTTTATTTGTATTCCATTTACCATCAGAGGTTTTTAATAACTGTTCTCTTGGATAGATTGTTTCTGATTCTAATCCAAATAATAATCTAAAAAATACTTCATGTCCTCTGTTAGTACCTTTTGTTCTATAAAGTGATTTGATATTTTTAATTAAATTTCTTTTATCAACATTATCATCTAAATTTTCTGGTAATGTATTTAAAAATTCATTTCTAAATTTAGTTAAGAAATTTGAAATAGCCTTATCTGGATCTTTAAAAGCTAAAAGTTGTTGAATGGTCTCTACAGGATTTGGTCTGTAATTATTAATAACAGCACTTGCGTTTGATGAAGCACCTAAGATAGTTTCATCCATTACAAATTTGTTTTGTGATGATATATACAATCTACCATTATCTAAGTCTTCAACTAAAACAGTAGCTGTTGCACCTGAAGTTTGACCTGTTACAGTTTCACCTCTTGTAAATTTACCAAATGCTGATGATTCTAAAATTACTTTATCACCTGAATCTAATTGTGTAATATCTGTATCAATACGAGAGCCATCTAGTATTAAAGAATTTTCTTGGTTAGTTTCTGTTTCTAATAAAATACCTTCAGTAGTCTGTACACTTGTTACAGAAATCTCTGCTGATTCCATAAAAGTATAATACGATTTTAGGAACTCTAAAAATTTAGGATGATCTTCAAGTACAAATTCAGGTACTTGTTTATCTAAGAGATTGGATATTTTATCAGTAAATTTTGCCATCTGATATTATCTCCTAATAACTACTTGATGTCGTATAACCTACACCTGCGTCAGCAGAACCTCCAACGAAAGTGTCTGCTTCAACTGTTATTATTGAATTAGCTGTATCTATATTTAAAATTTGGTCTCTTACAGGTACTACGTCATTTGATTGTGGTGTAACTGTCAACTCTATGACCGTTGAAGCTGCACCTCTAATATTTTCTATAGACGCAACATTTAAAGAGTTAAGTGTTACTTGACCTGTTGTATAACTAATTGTACCTTGTGTGTTGTTAGCATAAATTCTGATAGAACCTGATAAACTGTATCGTCTAATATTTCCTTGACCATCATCATCTAAGAAAAATATTGTAGATGTATCACCATCAACTTTAAAACCTGTTGACTCTAATATACCACCCATTGCTGAATTATGTCCAGAGTGTGGATTATATAATGCGTTTCTAAAATAAATGTCATATCTTGTTGAAGCATTTAGTGTTGGTGTAAAAGGTTTTCTAACTTTGATAGTTGTAATATTTGAAACAATACTAGCGTCTGCTGAATCAATTAAAGATGAAACTTTTGAAAATCTAAAAAGACCATCAAATTGTTGTAAAGTATTTGTATTGTAAGTTGATAAAGAAGTAAGAACATTTGATTTTAAAGTAGCTGATGTTTTAGTGGTTAATTTTTCATCGTACTTAACATTACTTGTCAATAATATATCTGTTGTTTCTGCGTCAACTATTTGTGGAGAAACAGAGGCAACGTTATATTTTTTTAATTGTGTTTTAATACTTTCTTTAGTAATATTTGTTAAAGTAGAACCTGATTGAGGATTTATTGCAATCTTAACAACACCGTAAACAGGATTTTCATCGTCTTCACCACCCCATGCACTTACTGATCTTGCATTAGGATAAATTGTTTTTACTATTGTTTCGTAATCTGAAGTTGTTACAGCTCTATCTTGTGCTGAATAACTTAATGGTGCATTAAATCTAATTGATTCTTTTGATTGTGCCTCAGCACCACCTTGTGCATTTGAATTTGTTGTTATAGATACGTTTGAAAAACCACCAATATCACCAGACAATTCAAAAGTAGAAGCACCATTAGCTTCAACTGAATTACTTACAATATACTCTAAAGTTATTATGTTACCGTCATCTAATTTTTTACCAATTACATTATCACCAAAGTAAACTTCAAATTTACCTTCGTCTGTTTCTTGTAAAAAATAAACTTTTGATGTACTTGAAACAGATGTAACACCTGTTGCTAAAATGTAAGTGTTTGTAGTTGTATCAGTTACAGAATTTTGTACAGTTACTTTTAAAGTTGTTGTATCTGCTCTGTTACTTGGTATAGTAAATTTTTGGTCTGGATCATTAGCGTCATTTGTATATTTAAAATTAACTAAAGTACCTTCGTAAATTTTTAAGTTTTCAAATTTATATACACCATCGATAGGATTAATTGCAACTGATTCATTATTTAAAAATTGATATGATGTATTATTAATTGTAGTAGTAAAAACTGTACCCTTAGGCATTGTAACAGTTGAACCTGTTGCGTTGTTTACTTCTACAGTTATGTCTGCTATTGATGTTCTAAGAGATGTTGGTGTATAACCTAACATCTTAGCTAATGATACAATATTTTTTCTTATGTCAGCACTATCTAAATATGTTTCATTAACTAACATATTGGCATTGAAACCAAGATAGTGTGTATTGTAAGCTAGTGTGTCTAATAGAATTGAAAAACCAGAACCTTCAAAATCATAATCTTGGAACTCTGATTGACCTTGTAAAAATATTTTTAAATTTGATTTGATATTATCAAAATCAAAATCGGATACTGTTAGTTTATTGGACGCCATTTACTTACCTAATTCTTTGTAGTGTTGTTGTAACAGAAACCGGATTTGGTAAATTCAACACATAAAAATTTACTACTATGTCTATTCCGTTTCTATCAGGTTGTTCATTTACACCGATAGATGTAACGTTTGCTCTTGGCTCAAAATTGGTTAATACTTCTTCAATCTTTCTTCTAATGAAAATACCAGTCATTGGTGTAAAGTTTTCAAATAACATATCTCTTACACCACAACCTAATTCTGGATGAAAAGGTCTTTCATAGAATTGAGTATTAACTAAATTCTTAACACTACGCTTTACAGCTTCAACATCTTCTATCTTTACTACATCATTTGTAACAGGATGTCTTGTAAAGTCTAAGTCAAGGTCTACATAGGACCTAACAGACCTTTTACTTTTATTAGTGCTAGAAGCGTCATAGTTTGCCATATTAGTAATATTTATAATGATATTACAAATTATCCTGCAAAAACATTACCAGAACCGGTAGCAGCTGAGTTAGGTATCCATGAACCATGTCCACCTGTTCCGTCACCTTTTCTATGAACACCAATGCCGTTTACAAATACAGTTGATGAACAACCGACAGCAGGATCACCACATGAAGTAGCGTCACCTTTTCTAATAGTATTAGCACCATTAGTAATTACATTTGTAGAACCACCTGTATAAGATGTTTTATGAAAAGGGTTTGGTGTAGGACTAGCATGACCTACATGACTATCTGTTCCTGATCTAACAATACCCGGCATTTTTATCTAGCCAATTTCTCTTTTAATGCTAATCTACGTTTTTCTTGTAAAATTGATTGTCTTAATTTTCTACCAATTGGTATCATAATAGAATGACACATCTCTTTACCTTTTTTACTGATATATTCAACGCTGATTTCTCTATCCTTAAAATCGCCTTGTACAGCTCTTACTGCTTTCTTTAAACTTATGTCTTCTTTTTCTTTTTCAACGCCTTCAGCGTTCCAAAACTTAAATATTCTCATTTTTGGCATAATTAACTTTCTATATTATATTTTTCTTCGTCAATATACGAATCACAACGACAATGGCTACAACAAAGTATTAAAATGTCTTTATTATCGCCATCTTTGTGTTCCTGTGTACAGGATGTTCCACAATGGCACTCATGTCCGCAATTTTGACAATTTTTCATTATAAACCTATTTATATCAGTACTGACAGCTGACATTTGCAGCTCGCCACTCTGTTTCATTTAAATTTTCTACGTTTTCCATAGCTGATTCGCCGATTCGCTCTAAATCCGGTTTAATTTTGCAATTTTCACGCATTCCTGAGCAGGAAATGATAAAAAAGAACAAAATGAGAACAAAATAATTCATAAATCGTTGATTTTACTCGCTTTTTTCTGCTATTTTTTTGATTTTTTCGCTTGACTTTAGTTTCTTTTTCTGGTATAGTATATGTATATTATGAAAAAAGACAAAAAAACACTAAAAACAAGAATTTTAGAAGCCAGACAAAGAAATTGCTTGACTCTTCTACAAATTTTTGATATAATATTATTAACAAACAACAAAAAGGAGACTCACTATGGGTAAAGTAAAACAATGGGCTTGGGACGAAGCCGAAAAAGCAGTTGATAAGATAATCTTACAAGTTAAACAAAATCTTATCACTAAAGAAACAGCTAAGATCGATATTATGAATGTACAAAATGTTGACTTATGCGATATCGATGAATTTAATGTTGATGAAGTTATTGACATGGAATTGGAGAAAGCTTAATGAATAATTTTTTTAGTATTACAGCTATTCTATCTGCAATCTTAGCCGTTGGTGCTATCGATGATTGTAAAGGCGCTTGTGCCGGTAACGAGAACTGGATGGTTTTCGGAATAATGGTTGCCATTATGTTGGTTTCTGTTATAATGACTATATTAACTATGAACAAAAAAGGACAATAACACTATGATTAAAGTATCACAAAAATGCGAAACACTAGACGAAGGAATTAAATTCTTAATGGCTGGTGCAAAAGCCGACTATGTTGCAATGTCAACTAGTTATGGTAAAAAAGAATTAACAGGTTGGGCATTA